>Ga0315314_1000261_pt1 | contig 67149 bp, 61 predicted proteins | sample TDP9_MG_FD_203631 | JGI IMG/M metagenome (GOLD analysis project Ga0315314, IMG submission 203631) | Freshwater sediment microbial communities from Lake Towuti, South Sulawesi, Indonesia - TDP9 | ecosystem: Environmental > Aquatic > Freshwater > Lake > Sediment | place: Indonesia: South Sulawesi...
TACAGGTAGCTTCCACCGAAACTGCCGATGGATACATCTGCGAAACCGCTATCAAATACGGAAAGATGCTGTCATTAGACTTTGAAGTAGGCAACACCATCGGATTCCACCCTGTATTCGACGACACTGACATCGACAATAGTGATAGACAACTTCAGATGACCTGGAGTGGCCGTGAAGCTCATGACCAGAGTCAAGGATTTGGGCATTTGTTTTTCTCTGATGCTGCAGTTACACCGGGATTCAGTAAAGGTCCAAGTCCTGTCAACGGCGCCTTGCACGAGAATACGTGGGTCACCCTTAGCTGGCGGGCCGGAGAATTTGCAGTTTCGCACGATGTGTATCTGGGCGATAATTTCGATGATGTGAACAACGGCACCGGCAATACCTTCATAGGCAACCAGACCAGCACATTCATAGTTGTAGGCTTCCCGGGATTTGCCTATCCGGAGGGCCTGGTTCCGGGCACGACGTACTATTGGCGAATCGACGAGGTCAATGAAGCCGAGCCGAACAGTCCATGGAAGGGCAAGGTATGGAACTTCTCGATTCCGCCCAGGACAGCCTACAATCCAGACCCGGCTGACGGAGCCGAATTTGTGGCCACCGACGCGACTTTAAGCTGGACGCCGGGTTACGGCGCCAAATTGCACACAGTCTATATCGGCACCGATTACGACAATATCAACAACGCCGCCGGAGGTGCTCCGAAGGGCCCGGCAAACTACAAACCCGCATCCCTTGAACAAGAGAAGGTCTATTACTGGCGTGTCGATGAGTTCGACGCCGTTACGACGCATAAGGGTGACATCTGGGCCTTCACAACTCCTGGCGCCGTGGGCAATCCGCAGCCAGCTAACGGTGCGACGGGTGTTCAGATGACCGCACAGCTTGGATGGACAGCGGCTACCAACGCAGTCTCGCACAATGTTTACTTTGGCACCGACAAAGATGCGGTGAGAAACGCCACGACTTCTTCGCCCGAATACAAAGGCAACAAAGCAAAGGGCACTGAGAGTTACGAACCCGGAAAGCTTGCCTGGCACAGCGACTACTACTGGCGCGTGGATGCGGTCTATAATACAGGTACGGTTAAGGGTCTCGTCTGGAGCTTTACGACAGCCAACTTCCTTGTCGTGGACGATTTTGAGGACTACGACGTTGGCAACAACGAGATATGGTGGGCATGGAAAGATGGGCTTGGCTATGCAGCGCATGGTACTGAACCGGCCTATGCCGGTAATGGTACTGGTTCAATGGTTGGCGACGAAACTACAGGCTCTTATATGGAAGAGACTATCGTTCACGGAGGCGGCAAGTCCATGCCTGTATTCTATGACAACAGTGTCCTGAAGTATTCGGAGGCACAGAAGACACTGACTTATCCGCGTGACTGGACTGAGAATGGTGTTAGCACATTAACGATTTGGTTCAGAGGTGACTCAGCTAACGCCGCTGAGACATTGTATGTTGCTCTCAATGGCAGTGCAGTGGTCTCTCATGATAAACCAAATGCAGCACAGATAGCTAAATGGACAGAATGGAATATCGACCTGCAGGCATTTGCAGACCAGGGCGTGAACCTTGCCAATGTCAATACGCTCGCCCTCGGTCTTGGTAACAAAAAGAATCCGGTAGCTGGTGGCTCAGGCACAATGTACTTCGATGATATTCGGCTGGTTAGGTAAGCTCTTTGGAAGCTAATTGAAACAGTAAGGTAATCCACAGTCCGCAGGATGCCTTGCGGCAGATGCCTTATGGCACTGCGCTGCTGAGAAGATAGATTTGCACCATTTCGGGGTCTATGCTGACTCACTCGGTATAGGCCCCGATTGTTTTGCTATGAAAAGAAATGTCACTTAAACTTGTATGTCAAGTCCCATTCGATATAACAGTAGAAAAGGTCGAACTGCTTTGAGATATGATACCCTCAATTTCAAGCAAAACATCAATTGAAATTCATCTTCTTCTTTGATTGCATGTTGTCTGCGTACAAAAGGTGGTAATCAATTGCCCAAATATGTGGTGAGGAGGACAGAAAAATAACAGGGGTAATGAATCAAAAAATTCAGAGGACAATTTCCGTATAGGCTGTAGATTCTTGAAGGAAGGATGTAGAATCAAGACCAAAAAACAATGTTGATTAAGGATAACGGTGTTTTGGTGCGTGGCCAAAGCACTATAATCATTATTTTAACCTTTTGTTTGAAGGAGGGCTATCACGTCTAAAAAATTGTTATCTCTAATTTCCCTTATTACGAAAACTAAACAACAATTTTGAAGGAGAAATACAATGTTTAAGAAGATGAAATGTTTGATTGCTCTTGTGCTAGCGCTGATTATGTTCGATAGTGCCTCGGCGATTATATATTGGGACGAAGGCGGGGCCGACCAGCTCTGGAGCACAGCAAAAAACTGGAGTCCCGATACCATCCCGACCAGCATCGACCCGGTTTCAATCGACGACCCGGATAAAACGCATTGCGAGATTAGAGACGGCATTACAGCCGAATGTGAAACACTGAGGGTCGGCAATTCTGGCTTCACCACAAACCTGGATATCAGCGGCGGTTCGCTTACGGCGAGCGGGGCATACGTCGGTGTGGATAATCCCTCCGGCCACGGCATCCTAAATATGAGCGGCGGCTTATTTTCCACCGGGTCATTGCAGATAGGCTGGAGCGGCACCGGCACGCTAAATATGACAGGCGGTACCATCGAGCTAAGTGACAGCCTGGTGATACCCGGCCTGGCCGGCACTGGCTCGGTGAGCCTCCACGGCGGCACTATCAGTGCATCCAATCTCCGCATAACCTCCGCCTCCGGCTCGATGGATATTACCGTGGGCACACTGATACTTGCCGGAGATGATACCAAAACAATTCAAACCTACATCAACAACGGCTGGATTACCGCCTATGACGGCCAAGGCACACTGCACCTGGATTATGACGTCACGAATGAAGGCAAAACTACGTTGACAGCTACCGCACTGCTTAATCCGAAGCCGGCTGACGGTGGTTCAGTATCGCCCGGCGAGGTGGAGCTGAGCTGGACTTTGCCTGACCCGTGTGTGCCCGGTCAGCCGGTACCCGTTGACGTCTATTTTACCAATAACCTGACATTGCTGGAACAATTTACTAACCCGGCGGCTATCCGAGTTGTCAGCAAGCAGAACGTAACTTCCGTAGTCGTGCAAACCAAACCAAAGACGCGATACTATTGGGCCGTCGATACCTATGTTGACAGCACCTCTGCCTTTCCGGTCGTTGGTCCTATCTTTAGCTTTTTTGCGGATAATATGGCTCCTAAAGTGGACGCCGGCGCGAATGTAGTAACCTGGCTGGAAGGAGGACCCAGGATCGGCAATCTGGACGCGACTGTCACTGACGATGGTGCGATAAGTCCCTATACCGTGCAGTGGACGGTGGTTAGTGAGCCCAATGAAGGGGCTGCTGTTATAGAGACAGCAACTGCCGAGGATACGAGTATTACCCTGGCAGCTCTGGGCGAGTATGTCTTGCGGTTGGAGGCCTTTGATGGTGAATACTCCGGTTCGGACACGGTTACTATCAACGTGTATAAGGATAGCTGCCAAGCAGCCCAGTCACTGCCGGACTATGTGCCTCTGGTGGGGGACCTCAATGGAGACTGCCGGGTCGATGAAGCTGATTTTGCATTGCTGGAGGAAAACTGGCTGAAGGACAATTCACTGACTGAAGAGTGGTTCAAGGTGGATTAACAGAAATAACTATCGACTGGAGCTTAGCAGGGCGTTTGATACGTCGTATCAGTCTGTGTTTAGCCAGGGAAAAACCATCCCCAAGTTTGTGACATCGCCGTCAGATATAGACTTTGTCCATCATTCTTGGGAAGGGTATGCACTGGCGGATGTGCTTTTGGTCGGTCAGCCAGGCGATGGTTCTTTCGACGCCGAGTCCGAAGCCGCCGTGGGGAACTGAGCCGTATTTTCGCAAATCGAGGTACCATTGGTAATTTTCGATATTCAGGCTCTGCTCGTTGATTCTCGAAACCAGCAGGTCGTGGTCGTCTTCTCTCATTGAGCCGCCTATGATTTCGCCGAAGCCTGCCGGGGCAAGCAAATCGAAATTCAAAACCACCTTGTTATTGTCCCTGTCAGTTTTCATATAAAAGGCCTTGGCCTGTTTGGGATAGTGCGTAACAAAGACCGGTTTGTCGTGCATTTGTGAAATAATAGTCTCATCCGAGCCGCCGAGGTCTTTGCCCCATTGAAAACCAGCAGCCATTTCGGCGTGCTTAGGATTGTTTTCGATTTTTGTATCTGTCTCGGCAAGAGTCGTGCACAGCTCAATCAATTCAGCAGCGATTTTATCTTTCTGCCATTGCTTTATCTGGCCTGCCTGCTGGTTTTCAAGCTCGCTGATTCTGGTTTCCAAATGCTGTTTCTGGTTTTGCAGCTCTTTCAATTGCTCGGCGAGAAAATTCTGTGTCTTCCGGCTGGTCAGGACGTCAACCACCTCGGAGTAAGTATATCTGTAAAATGGCGGTTTGATTTTTTCAAGTGACGCAACCTCGGCCTCTAAAGTTAAAAGCTCGTTCCTGTTATTTTGCAGGACCTGGGCGATGATAAACGATACGAAATTTTCTGCTAATTCGAGCAGGCCGTCAAGGTCTATGAAAGCCACTTCCGGCTCGACCATCCAGAACTCGGTCAGATGCCTTCGGGTCTTGCTCCTTTCCGCTCTGAAGGTCGGCCCAAAGCAATAGACCTTGCCGAAGCTCATCGCCGCCGATTCGAGATGCAACTGGCCGGTCTGGGTCAGGTACAGTGGAGAACCGAAATAATCGACTTCAAAGAGTGTTTGTTCTTCTTCGCCTGCCGTAGCGGTTAGGATTGGCGTATCTATTAGAACAAAGCCGTTGTCGTTGAAAAATCTGCGGATGGCATCAATGACGGTGTGGCGAATCTTTCCGATACACCACTGCTGCTGCGAACGAAAGTGCAGGTGGCGATGCTTGAGGAGAAAATCTATGCCGTGCGATTTCGGCGTGATAGGATAACCTTCGGCAGGCGAGATTATTTTCGCATCGGTAACAGCTAATTCGTAGCCGCCCACGCTTCTTTCGTCGGCCCGCACGATGCCGGTTACGGTCAGAGACGATTCCTGTCCGAGGTGTTTTAGCTGCTCGAAAAGCTCGTCGGGAATTTTGCCTTTTTCGACGACACACTGGCAAAGGCCGGTGCCATCGCGGAGGATTAGAAACTGGATTTTGCCGCTCGCCCGGCTGTTATAAAGCCAGCCGGCCAGTGTTACTTCTTTAGCTACATTATTTTTTAATTCAGATATATAAGTTTTAGCGTTATTCAACATCTATTTTTCTCTCTTGAGTTTTGCTGCAGATTATACACATGAAAGTGATTTCAGGAAAGCATGTATTTGAAGATTCAACTGCTTGCGAGCTCGGTTTTCGAGTTTCCCGCATTTCTGTACGAAATCCGAGATTGACAAGTTCCTTAGATATGATACTTTTGAACCGGCGAAAGAAGAATAATGTTGATAATTACGAACTGAATCGAGATGTCCGAAGCATTCGCAGAATAGGGCAGATGTTGTGAAAATGATGAAAAGCAGCAGTTTTCCGCCCGGCTGGGATGAGCAGCGTGTCCGAAAGGTGATCGACCATTATGAGCAGCAGTCGGAAGATGAAGCTGTGGCCGAGGACGAGGCGGCTTACGAGGATACTTCCTGTACGCTAATGGGAGTCCCGAAGGAGCTGGTCTCGAAGGTCAGGGAACTGATTGCCAAACAGGCAGGCTGATGAGAAAAAAAGCCATCCCTAATGTGAATCTTGATTCGCTCAAACACCATATTGACGAATTCGGGAAAATAATATTAGACGAAAATAGGGATACATAATGAAATTTACCCAATATTTTCTACATATCAGAAAAAGGACGGACCGTGCTATAAAAAAACGATTGGATTAAGGATACGATTGATAATCCATCCTATACGGAGGTTCAGTCTGACGGTAGAATACGCAAGTGGAAAAAGATACCTAAAGAAGGCAAATTTCTGCGAGTTATTCTGCTTCCTGACGGAGAAACAGTTCACAATGCTTTTTTCGACAGAAGCTTTAAAGATGAATTAAAATGAGAATCAAATATTTTCCTGATACAGATACGGCTTTGATGGAGTTTTCAGGGCTTAAAGTTGCAGAAACGAAAGAGATTAACGAGAACATTTATGTTGACCTGGATGCTTCGGGTAATCTGGTAGCAATGACTATTGAGCATGCCAGACAACAGGCAAGTCTCCCATCCCTTTCATACGAGCAGATAGATGAACAAACACCTGACAAACCATACCGGCGGACGAGCGGTAACCGACGCTGATTTTTATTGTTAGGCGTCGCAGCCAGGATAGGGAGAATTGTCAATGGTGTTTGAATCGCAAAATGCTGGGAGGCAGAAATGAGCATGACGTCATCCAGAATTACGGGAGTGTTATATCGCATTTGTGCGTCCTAAAGGGTATAGGATGAAACCATATATACAATGTTAGACCACGAATGAGTTCAGATGCGACTGGGCAAAATATTCATCACATTCAAAGGATTACGATGCTAATTTATATAGATGCTAATTTGGCACAATACTATGCCGATTATGAAGATTTTATTTGGGGGTGGAATGATGTACCTCCTGTCAATGAACCCAAGTTACTGAGGGAATTAGAAGCACTACAACAAATTGTTGAAATGGAACAATTAGGAGAAGGATGGCATGTTGCTGCTCCAAAGCACTTGATGAAAGAATTGCTCTGCAAGCCAACTCATAACCAGAGAAGAGTTTATTCTATTCTGCTGCAAGCTTGGGAGGAAGGAGGACAACAAGAGGCCAATGACGCGGACGAGGAAACGATTATGCAAATTGAAAAATCCCTTCCTCCATTGAAACTAAAAGATAAAGACAGACGGCACTTAGCTGAAGCAATCGCATTGGGAGCAGTATGGTTACTTACAAATGATAAAAGATTGATAAATCATACTCGACCCCCAGAGTGTCCGAATCTCATTTGTAGTGTGCATGGTGTTTATGTCGCCAGACCCTCCGAGTGTATTCCAGAAATATCCAGAGGGTTATTCTTAAATACAGACCAATCGGATTGATCAGAGGAAATCTGGGGACGCAGTACTGATTTGATTCAGAATGCTCCATGACCGCTCTACGCTAAACGCTGTACGCTCACTACAGGGCCAGCTTGTCATCCGCGTCCAGGGTCACCTGAGAAACACATTAATTGACAGATAGGTTCTTGCAGGATATACTGTGGTCAGTATCGGGATAGGGAACTGATTGCCCGTGGTGGAGAACAAGATATGGATGTTGCCTATTCGGTAAATGGCGTGCCTATACGGCTGAGTTACGAAAGATGGTATCACATTGTCGAGAACCATGATGACCTGGCAAGTGCCTTTCACGAGGTCCTGGACACCGTAGAAAGACCTGATTTCATTACCCGCGGAAGCCATGGCGCCCTGAAAGCTACGAGGAACATGGGCAGGAAAAAATGGATGGTTGTAGTCTATCGGGAGTTGTCCAAGCGGGATGGATTTGTGATCACGGCCTATCTCTTATCTAAAAGGCCGAAAGGAGAATTGGTATGGCGACCGTAGCCGCAAAAAAAACTGTCGATTTTGTCTGCAACTGCGTTGCTTTAGCAACGAAGATACTGAAGCTCCCCGCACAGCAGGTGTGGTTGGATTACGACAAGGAGGCTGATGTACTCTATATGAGCTTTCGCAAGCCCCAAAGAGCGACGGAGACAATTGAGATGGGTGATGACATCCTGATCCGCAAAGATGGCAGAGACATCGTAGGTCTGACGATAATGAACGCCAGTAGCAGGTAACGAGGCCCTGCTTCTCTGTCTGCAGGCCGACTGTAATAGCTGTTATTGGTCGGGCCGCTCTACGCCAAAACGCTATCCGCTTGTTATATATCCAATTTTTCACGCAGATGGTTAAGCAGCCGGTCGGTTGAGATCCTTACCTGGTCCATTGAATCACGCTCGCGGACGGTTACGGTGTTGTCTTCCAACGTTTGGCCATCGACTGTGATGCAGAACGGCGTGCCGGCCTCATCCTGTCTGCGATAGCGCCTGCCGATTGCGCCTTTTTCATCGTAGAAACAATTAAAATACTTTTTGAGGTCATTATAGATATTGATTGCCACCCCCGGCATACCATCTCTTTTAACCAATGGAAACACTCCAACCTTAATCGGCGAAAGTGCATGGTGAAATCGCAGCAGGTTTCTCTGCTCGCCCCGCACTATTTCTTCATCGTAAGCATCGACCAGAAAAGCAAGTGCGCTGCGGTCTATGCCGGCGCTCGGCTCAATCACATAAGGTATGTATCGCTGTTTTTTCTCGCCATCGAAATAAGACAGCGGGCCTTTACTATAATCTTCGGCCTCATCAGCCAACTCGATATTCATCAGGTCCCGGTCGTTTTCATACCATTTATTGAGCGTTCTCATGCCGCGTTGATGCTGCCGCAGGTCGTAGTCCGTGCGGTTGGCGATGCCTTCAAGCTCCTGCCAGTCGCCGCTGCCGAACGGGAAGCGGTATTCGACATCCACGCAGGCCTTGGCGTAATGGGCAAGCTCCTGGGCATTGTGCTGGCGGAAACGAAGGTTTTCCTTTTTCAGGCCCAGGCCGATATACCAGTCGAAGCGGGCCTGCTTCCAGTGCTCGAACCACTGCTCATCGGTGCCCGGCTCACAGAAAAACTCCAGCTCGGCCTGCTCGAATTCGCGTGTCCGGAAGATAAAGGCCTTCGTGGTTACCTCATTGCGGAAGCTCTTGCCAATCTGGGCGATGCCGAAAGGTATCTTGACCCTGGTGGTATCGAGCACGTTTCTGAAATTGGCGAAGATTCCCTGAGCGGTTTCGGGTCGAAGCTGTATCGTCATCGAGTCATCGACATTGGCGCCCATTCGGGTCTCGAACATCAGCTTAAAAGGCATCGGCTCGGTAAATTGGCCTACCGCCCCGCAACTGGGGCATACCTTGTTGCTCAAATCCTGGGCCTTAGCCATAGCTGTTTCGATTGCGATATGCTCTGTATGCTCCTGGGTCTGCTCTGCAACTTTTTCTTCAAGGTGGTCAACGCGGGTTCTGGTATTGCACTTTTTGCATTCGGCTATCAGGTCGGCGAATTTGTCGGCGTGCCCGCTCGATTTCCAGACCATCGGGTGCATAAGGATACTGCAATCGAGGCCTACCACATCATCGCGCATCTGCACGACGCTTTTCCACCAGGCCTTCTTGAGGTTGTTTTTTAATTCGACGCCGAGCGGCCCGTAGTCGTAGCAGCTCGCTAGGCCGCCGTAGATTTCGCTGGACTGAAATATAAAACCCCTTCGCTTACAAAGCGACACAATGTCGTCGAGCTTGGTAATTTTAGCCATATTTAATCTCCAAAATTATAAACTTGGCTTATTATATAGACAAAGCCGCCGATTACAAGGACTGAAAGCTGTGGTGTGAATATAGAAAGCCGAATATTGAATTAGCAAGTCAGAACCTTCTCAACGAGAAATTCTTGACAATTCACCCTGAGCGGAGCCAAAGGATTCACAAGTTATTATTGCTGCTGTTTGACAGGGTTGTTTTGACCGATTAGATTTATAGGCCGATGCTGTCTATGTAACGGGTGTCTATGAAAACAGGAATTTGCATAATTGGAGCAGGGCCGGCGGGTCTGACGGCGGGGATTTTCGCGGCTCAGGCTGGAGCTCATACAACCCTAATCGAGGCAAATACAACCCCCGGCCGAAAGCTGCTGCTAACCGGAGCAGGCCGATGCAACTTCACGCACAAAGCCGAGCCTGCCGAGGTTGTCCGAACGCTCGGCCCAGAACAGGGCAGATTTTTAAGCTATTGCCTGTATAAATTTTCACCGCAAGATGTGCTGAATTTTTTCGCTTCTCTGGAGCTCAAAACCAGGACTGAACAAGATGGCTGTGTGTTCCCCGCCTCCGACCGTGCCTGTGATGTCAGAGATGCACTTGTAAAGCGGGCAAGAAAGCTCGGCGTTAATTTTCTCTATGGCAGCCGAGCCGGCAATATCACCAAACAGGCCGATATATTTATAGTTCACATTCCCAAAGAGGCGGTCTGTGCCGAAAAAGTTATCATTGCAACGGGCGGCCTCTCCTGGCCACGGACAGGCTGCACAGGCGACGGCTACCGATTCGCCCAAAACTTCGGTCATCATATAACTAAAACAAGAGCCTCTCTGGTGCCGCTTGTAACCATCGAAGATTGGCCTGCGAAACTTGCAGGTACGCCCGTTGAAGATGTCAGAATCTCAGCCCGCATCAATAACAAAAAGATTGTAACCGCCGGAGCGTTTATTTTCACTGATGACGGCATCGGCGGCCCGGCTGTGCTCGATATGAGCCGGTATCTCACCGATTATCTTCCCGCTGAAGAAGCTCCAATCGGAATTACTCTGGACCTTGCACCGCACATTGAACAATCCGGTCTTGATAAAGAAATTACCGCTCTTCAAAGCGCAAATCCCAAAAAGAAAATTGTTAATATACTCGCTGAATTCCTGCCAAAGCGCCTCGCAATCTTTCTGTGCGAGCGGGCCGGCTGCGATGATGAGCTTGCGGCGGGCCCTGTTAGAAATTCGGGAATCCTGAGTGAGCAAAGGAAAGGGAATATTTCTAACAGGGCGGGCCGGCTTAAAAAGGATGTTCGAAAAAAGCTGGTCGCAACCATCAAGGCCCTGCCTCTTTCAATCCTGCGTACCAGAGCGATTGCCGAGGCGACGGTAACCCGCGGTGGCGTCAGCTTAAAAGAAATTGAGCCTAAAACTATGGAATCAAAACTTTGTCCGGGCTTGTTTTTCGCAGGCGAGGTCCTTGATGTCGATGGTCCCTGCGGCGGATACAACCTCCAGATATGCTTTTCAACGGCCGCTCTGGCTGCTTCCGCCGCTGCAATAAGCAGCTAACAGATTATTCACCCTCTGGCAATTCACAGGGAATTATCAGGTTAAATCAACCGTTGCGGGTTTTGTAGTTCATCCGTAATGAAACTCAGGAACTCGGCAGCGTATTTCTCGGTTATAACTCTCTGGTCAGCCGCCAGAGACAGACCGACTATTTTTCGCATTATTATTTTATCATTTTCGCAGACGGCAGTGTGGACGACATTACCAACAGCCAGTATAGTGCTGGCCGGCGGCGGCACAATCCCCAAAAAAGAATCAACGCCATATACGCCAAGATTGCTCAACGCTATAGTTTCGCCTTCTATATCCTCAAGTGTTAATTGATTATCACGTGCTTTATCGGTCAGCGATTGCTCCTCACGGGCAATTTCCGGCAGTGTTTTTTCTCCGGCATCCTTTATCACCGGCACAACGAGGCCCTGCGGGGCATTAACGGCAAAGCCGACATTAATGCGTTCGGCAATCCTTATCTTGTCATCGTCAAATCTGCCTACCGCAAGAGGATATTTTTTCGCCGCAAGACCCAGAGCACGAATGAAGAAAGCGTTCGTTGTTATTTTAACGCCCAGCGATTTTCTTAGTTTGGGCCGAACGGCCATTAGTTCGGTAACGTCCGCTTTCGACCCAACATAAAAGGAGGGCTTGCTCAGCTTGGACATTAACATCCTTTCGCCGATGAGCCTCTGGATTCTGGTCAGCGGAATATGCTTTTTTGTCGGATTATCCAAAGGCGCCTCTACTGAAAATTCCGAACGTCAAACTTCGGATTTCGAAATTGTCAAAAATGGGCGATACAGGACTTGAACCCGGCTTCAGAGGTGTGATTAATCTTTGGCCCAAAAGTGCGAGACTGCAACCTCTTATTTTAGAACATCTTATAAAAGCTCTAAATTTTGCAAATCTTGCTTTTTTGCACTCGTTCGTACCTGTTCTCACCCGATTTCGTATCAATGATACGTTTGCAGTTCCTTATTGAGAACCTAATCTCGCCCATAATGTAATACCAAATCCTTATTTTCCCAAGGATTTTTTTGCACGCCTAAAGGCTTGAGTATCGTTCAGAGATAAATTTATTTAGCAAAGTCCATCAGAAATAATAATAGCTGATGCCGGTAAGACTATCAATCTCCGGACGAATAGAGACTGCGTTATAATCGGCGAATATAATTTAATATTCCGCTTTTTTTATATTTTTAGCTTTTCAAAAACATTGTTTTGTCATATACTTTGCATAAATTAAGCTTTATCCTTTGGAAGGTTCAGGAATGTTAGCTGGTAAAGAAAAATAATCTTTGTTAATGTGCTTATTGGGGGCATCAGTTAAAATATATGAATGTAGCAATGCGGTGAGCAATGGTAGCCGGATGCTGGAAGAAACAATTAAGGTTAAAGTTTGAAAGAGGAAATCGAAGTGAATATTTACGTGGGAAATTTGTCACACCAGACGACCGAAGATGACTTGCGTCAGGCCTTTGAAGTTTTTGGCCAAGTCAAATCTGTCAACATTATAAAGGATAGATTTAGCGGTGAATCCAGAGGGTTCGGATTTGTGGAAATACCCTCTAAGCAGGAAGCGCAAAAGGCTATCGAAGAAATGAATGGCAAGGACCTGATGGGACGCGCTATAAATGTCAACGAAGCTCGGCCCAAGACTAACCGCCGTGAAGGCAGAGGCGGTCGTGGCGGTGGCGGTCGTAGCGGTGGCGGTGGTGGCGGTGGCGTAGGCAGCGGCGGTGGCGGCGGCGGTCGTCGGTACTAACAAACCCGTACCGTCAAAAAATTGAATACTCGTCACCGCTGTCTCAAAAATAGTGGATTAAAAGAGAGTCACCAGAGAATAACCAACCTCTGCCGTTTAGCAGCAAAAAGAGCGAGAGAGAAGCTATTAGTACATTTTTAAATAATTTTCTCCCCTTTTTCGTATTTATTAAGAGTGTGCACTGAATAGCTCTTAAATACTCCTCTGGAAATATCCTTTAAGGAAGTCTTTTCAACTCCGTCTCATACCGATGGGCGATACAGGATTCGGACCTGTGACCTCACGGGTGTGATCCGTGCGCTCTAACCAACTGAGCTAATCGCCCTGTTAAGTTTCCAAAACTTGGTTGGTGATTAAAAATTTTAAATTTTCAATCGCAAATCGTCAACCGCAAATTAAGTTGCCATAATATTTAGACGCCCTAATTTAACACCCTTCATACTCAATATGTTTTCCGCCACTTTATTGATTTCGCCGGCTTGCCCTCGAAGCACAATCACCTCCAGACAATCGTGCTCATCCAGGTGAACGTGCAGAGAAGAAATCACCTGCAAAGACGAACCCGTAATATGAGTATGTTGCAGACCTATCAGTCTGTCCGTGAGCTTTGTCGAGCGATGGTCATAAACCAGAAACACAGCGGCGACCGCCTTAGCTTTTGGGTCGCCCAGCCGCTCTTCACTTAATTGCCGGCGCACGAGGTCACGAATCGCCTCGGAACGGCTCTGATAACCCTGCTTGTCAATAAGCCCATCGAACATTGAAAGCAGCTCTTTGTCAAGTGAGACCCCTATACGTTCGAGTTGCGCCATCTTTATGCTCCGGATAACCACTAAGTTTCACTTTTTGCTCGTAATATAGATTACCGATGCGGCGAACAAATTAGGTGCGAATTGCAACGAGCTTATCAACTTTTTAATGCCCCATTCAGGGAATGGGTGAAAATCCCTCGCCTTGAGGCAATAATATCTGAATCAACGGCATCCTCTTTTGCACAGACTTGTGCCCGCTCTTACTGCTTCGATTCCGATTACGCTTTAGCTATCTGTTTATATCACCTCGAGCCGGCGAAGAATCGACTTTGTCCAGCGGCCGCTGCGAAGCTGCGAAAAGATAAGCAGTAACAATATCAACAGCCAGTAACCGCTGAACCGCAGATAATAAAGGATAATGTCGAATATACTGCCGGTTTTAGCAGAACTCCACTCCGCCAGCTCGCAAGGGGTATATATCGCGCCGAGAACCATACAGCCGAAGATTTTCTGCCAGGGCAGCAGCAGAATAAGCATAACCAGAGACAGGAAAAACGCTCTGCTGATATGGTTCATTCCGCCGAGCCTGCCTACCAGCGAAATCTTCAAGGACAAAAGTATTGTCAGGCAGTAAAGTATAGCCGTTAGTATAAGCACAGCGTTAATAAGGCGGATGGCTCCGGCTAAATGTTCGAATGTTATGCCAAACAAGGAGCCTTCCTTTTCTGCTTTGGCCTGCTCACTTTGCCCGACGGCGACTTTTTTTGCAGCCTCTCCAACGTCCTGCACATCCTTGCTCTGGCCTCCAGCTACGCCCGGAGCTTCGGTTTTGCCAAGCAAAACGGCAGGGGCAGCTTCGCTATCCTGGGCTTTGTCAGATATATATCCCTTTGAGGAGATGTAATCCGTATTTACAGCCCAAAAGCATAACTGCAACAGCAAAAGACACAAAAGCACAATAATAAAGAAAAAGTTTTTCCATCCCCTGAATACGCCAATCGCTTCGAGGCAATCGGTAGTATCCAGTAAACCGCTTGGGCCGGCCTGGTTCTCGCTCATTTTTAAATCTCCTAAATCTGGTTAATAGGTGACACATCCTTTTTTGAGCTATTATGCTCTGCTTCTGCTGTAAGTGCAAGAAATTTCTTTGCCCCGCACCAATTGATTTCGAGCCGGATACTGTAACCTGTTGAAAGGGACAATTTTTCTCTCCAGGGCAATTGGTGCGGAGTTATTTCTCATTTTTTATCTTCCGGAAACTATTTTTGGCTGCTTCAATAGTCTTCTTAATGTCCGCTTTGCTGTGGGCTAACGAAACAAACATCGCCTCATAAGCGCTCGGAGCAAGATAAATCCCCTGCCCCAGCATCAGGGCAAAGAATTTCTTAAATCGTTTTATATCGGTTGACTGGACATCGGCAAAGTTTCGTATTCGCTTGTCGGTGAAGAAGCAGCTCATAATCGAGCCTACACGATTAATCGTTACGGCGATGCCGGCCTCTTTAGCGGTGTCAGCTAATCCGGCCTCTAACAGAGATGCTCTGGATTCTAAATACTCGTAACTCGATGCTCGACGAGAATCAAGCATCCAGAATCGAGTACCAAGTATGTCCAGTGTCACGTTTGCCGCCGCCGTTGCGAGCGGATTGCCGCTAAGCGTACCTGCCTGATAGACCGGACCGCGCGGAGCGAGCATATCCATAATATCGGCTCTGCCGCCAAGGGCCCCCAGAGGCAGTCCGCCTCCTATGATTTTGCCTAAACAGGTAATATCCGCTTTTATACCGTAAAGCTCCTGTGCTCCACCAAGGGCTAAACGAAAGCCGGTTATAACCTCGTCAAATATCAAAAGTGCATTATTCTGGTCGCACAAATTCCGAAGCGTCTGCAGGTATCCATCTATCGGCGGCACGACGCCCATATTCGCAGCGACAGGCTCAACCAGAACGGCCGCTATTTCCCCCCTGTACAAATTAAACGCAGCCCTTACCCCCTTAATATCATTGTAGTCAACTACGATGGTCAGCTTCGCGAGCGAATCAGGAACACCTCTGCTCGAAGCGATGGCGCCCCCGAATGGGCGCCCTGTAGTTGCTTCGGCAAGGCCGGAGCCTGCGGACACCAGCAGCGAGTCGCTGTGCCCGTGATAACAGCCGGCCATTTTGATTATTAAGTCCTTTTTGGTATATCCGCGTGCCAGCCGGATAGCGGTCATTACCGCCTCGGTGCCGCTGCTTACCAGCCGAACCTTCTCAATGGAATCGAAGGCGGCGATTATTTTCTTAGCTAAGGCGGTTTCAGACAAAGTCGGTGCCCCGAATGATGTGCCCTTTTGTGCTGCGGCCGTAACCGCTCTCAAAACTTGAGGGTGAGCGTGCCCAAGTATCATCGGTCCCCACGAGGCAACGTAGTCGATGTATTTATTGCCGTCAATATCGTAGATTTTTGAACCCTTTGCCCTGGAAATGAAGAGCGGTTCTACATCCACCCCCCCGAACGCCCGCACGGGGGAATTCACACCGCCCGGCAGACAACTACACGCCTCGGCAAAGGCCCGTGCTGATTTAGTCAATTGATATGTCCTTTTTTCTCTGTCCTCTGTCATCTGTTCTCTGTTATCCGTCCTTTGCTTTTACATCATAAGACTATTGGCAGCAAAATTCAAACTATTTGTATAAGCTGCGGCTACAACAGTTTTATGCAGCCCGTGAGAAGCTATTTTTCTTGCAATGTTTGTGTGATTTGCTAAACTCACAGGGGTTTTAGAATTCGATATCGGAGTAAATATATGAATTTAGTCAAGTGGTTTCGAAAATACAACAAAAAAGTAATGGCTTTTGTAGCCATTGTTACATTGTTCGGCTTTATCGGCGGCGGCACTTTGCTCCAACAGTTCGGCCGAAGGGCAACAGGGCTGCACAAGGCGATAGCTTACTTTGGGGATAACAGGAAAATAACAAACAAAGACTTATACATTAAGGCACAACGAGAGCTGGATATCCTCAGAAGCCTGGCGGCTGATGTGCTGCTGAGGAACCAGGATTTACGTGGAATTCTGCTGGGCGAGCTGCTGTTCGCCGAGCAGCAAACTTCGCCGGCACTTATCGGTCATATAAGGCAGACGATTAGAACGAACCGGTACAGAGTCAGTGACAAACAAATCAACGATATGTATAAACGCTCGGTGCCGTCCAGTATATACTGGCTGTTACTTAAAAACGAAGCACAGCTTGCCGGTATCAGGGTGCCTAACGAGCAGGCCGGCGAAGTGCTCGGAAAAGTAATACCACAGCTATTCAACGGCCAAACATATTCGCAACGAATTGAGGATTTAATAAGCCAGTACGGCCTACCGGAGAAGCAACTGCTAACAATATTTAGCGAGTTGTTAGCCGTATGGCAGTACGCCCAGATGATTTGCTCAAATGAAGATGTTACAAGCTCACAGATAACTCAGGCTATTGCCTGCGAGCAGGAAAGCATTGACGTAGAATTGGTAGAGTTCGACCCTGCCGTATTCGCCGACGCCCAGGCTCAGATAAGTAATGAAGAAATCATCAAGCATTTTAACAAATACAAGAAATTCTTTGCCGGCGAGGTAAGCGAGGAAAATCCCTACGGCTTTGGATATAAGCTGCCGGACAGGGTTCAGCTTGAATACATTGTCGTCAGGCTCGACGATATTTTACCGCTAATAACGCCGCCTACCCAACAGCAGAAGGAAGATTATTACCAAAGATATAGAGAACAGTTGTTCACCGAGCAAGTGCCATCCGACCCGAACGACCCGAACTCGCCGCCCAAACAGCGAACTAAAAGCTATGCCGAGGTTGCAGATATAATTTCGGACCAGATTCTAAAGGACAAAATAAATTCCACAGCAAATAAAATACTGCAGGAGGCTAAAACGCTTACCGAAGCCGGCCTGGAGGATACAGATATAGAGCCTGCTAATCTGACCGATGAGCAGTTTAAGCAAAGGGCCGGCAATTATCAAACCACCGCCGAGCAATTAAGCAAAAAGTACAATGTCAAGCTATATTCAGGCCTGACCGGACTGCTCAGCCCAGTCGATATGCAAACCGATGAATATCTTGCAAGGCTGTATTTAGAGGGCTATGGTCAAAATCCGGTCTCATTGGCTCAGATTGTCTTTGCCGTCAATGACTTGACTGCCAGCGAGCTTGGACCGTTTGATGCGCGAAAGCCCAGAATGTATGAAAATATCGGGCTCCTCAAAGATTTATGGGGTTCTGCGTGGAGCGGACTCCAGGACGTCTCCGGACAAATAATGGCCATTGTCCGGGTGATTAAAACTATAAAAGCTGTCGAACCTGAAAGCATAGACCAAACCTTTAGCATAAACACACTTGAATTCGATCCAAATCAGCCTTCGGCTCCGAGTGCGGTCGAAGGGGAAGATGGGGGTGAAAACGTTTATTCGGTAAAAGAAAAAGTTACCGAAGACTTAAAAAAACTTGCTGCAATTGACATTACAAAAAGCAAAGCCGAAGAGTTCATCGGCCTGGCGACAAAGGACGGCTGGGACAGCGCAATTGATAAATTTAACGAACTTTATGGACGGCAAACAAGCCGGGATGAAGGTGACCCCAACGTATCCGGGACCCCAGATGAGGAAGAAGGCATTGCCGAACCCTTCAAGCTGCAAAACCTTACAGGCCTGCGAAGAATATCGAAGGCTGCTTTACAAGCTCTGACTGTGCAAAGTGCGGGCAAACCGGCGGCACCGTTCATCCTGAACGAGCAAAAAAAACATCGCCGTTTCGTAGAGCAGCTTTATTCGCTTGTACCGCAGGACAGTAATACTGCCGATGCAGTCCCTGTGGTTATAGAGTTCAAGCCGGATTTGAGCTTGTATTGCATAAAAAATATCTCCGTTAAGCGGATTACCCTGCAGGAGTACGAAAAAATCAAAGCAGTGCGATTACAAAGAGAAGATTATTCTCAATCCGAGAGCCTGGCAGCGGTCTATTTTAACCCCGAAAACATATTAAAACGGATGAACTTCAGGCTGGTCAAAACAGGTGAAGAACCTGCGGATGCCAATACGCCCGCTCGTCCGGGCGAGGCCCGCCATAGCCCGACAGAATCGGAGGCAGCATTGTGAAGACAAGGCGTTCGAAAGAAAACCACACCCTGTTTTTGCTGACCGTGGGACTGCTGGCCTGGCTGGTCCCGGGCGCCGGACATCTGCTGGTGAAAGAAAGAAAACGCGCCCTCATTATATTTGCAACTATTGTCTTTACCTTCTGTGTAGGATTATATGTCGGCTCGATTGGAGTTATAAATCCGGTCGGGGCAAAGCCCTGGTATGTGGCACAGATTATGAATTCACCGATGGTGGCGGTTCTGGGGCATTTGGCCACAACCGCGGACTATTCTGTCTTTGGCAGACCGAACGAAATAGGACAGATATACACCAGCATCGCGGGTTTGCTAAACCTTTTGTGTATAGTAAACGCCGTTTATTTGGCTCATCTGCAAAAAAAAGAAGCCGTTGGAGACTGAAATGTCAATAATGACTGCTCTTGTAATGGCGACCTTTACAACGCCGGAAAAAATTTCTGCAAATCCGCAATCTATTCTGTGGCTGCTGCCGTTAGTGGTGGCGATAGCCGTCGTCTATAAGGCAACGAAGCTGCCGGAAATAAAATCCGCCAATTTCCTCAAAGAAGCCATGATTCTATCTGGCTCAATTGTTGTTTTTATGTTCATAACCGCACTGGCTCTGTGCGCCTTGGCATGGCTGGTTACAGAGTAAATGCCGGGAAAAAAACCTTCAAACAGAACTCTGACCGTAAGGGAGGGGCGATTGCACTAACGGATTCAAAGCGGGTGCACATCGAGCGCACTTAATTTCTTTGATTGGCATTATTCACGGTCCTCTCCAGAGGCCCTCTCAAGCACACCTAACTCGACAAGAGCGTTGTAGGCGGCTTTTTGCTCCGCTTCTTTTTTGTTTGTCCCCCAGGCGCTTGGGAAATGAAGGTCCGCGATAACAACTTCCAGCTCAAAGCACTTATTGTGGTCGGGTCCTTTTTCATCAAGCAGCACATAAACCGGTGTAACATTAGACTGCTCCTGAGCGTACTGCTGCAGTAACGACTTGTAGTTGCCCTGAGCCTGCTCTGCATCGGCTCGCTCAATTAACGGACCAAAAACTCTCAGGATAAAGCTTTGGGCGGCGTCGAATCCCCCGTCGATATAAATTGCAGCGATAGTGGTTTCGAGCACGCCGGCGGCAAGGGAGCCTGATAAAGCCCGGCTGGAAACCATACCCTTGCCGACTTTGAGAAATTTTTGCAGCCCGAGCTGCCTTGAAACCTTAGCGCAGGTCCCACGAGAAACAAGCATACTCTTAATCTTCGTTAAGTCGCCCTCGAGATAACCTGAGAACCCCTTGAAGAGTGTTTGACAGATAACCACAGCTAAAACTGCATCGCCGAGAAACTCCAGCCTTTCGTTACTCAAAAGACGATTATCAACCGCAGAGGAATGTGTAAAAGCTTTGACTAAAAGATTCTTGTCGGAAAATGTGTAACCTATCGTCTGCTCGATTTGATGCAGAGTTTCTTTATCCATATTAACGTCCTACTTTTATAAGAAACCTGCGAGCATCCGGCAATTCTGCCGGACCAGCGCTTTCTGCCGAAATCCGGCAATTCTGCCGGACTGCGGATTGCGAAAGCAAGAGCTGGGGTAGCCGGCTCAACAGAAAAACTTCATCCAGTAAATGGTAAATGATAAAAAGTAAATAGCAAATAGTAAATAGGTCAGCAATAGCCAGTCCGGCAGAATTGCCCCGGCATTGCCGCCCAGCGGCAATGCCGGGCTTACTTTCGAACTTCCATTTGCAAACCTGCCAGGGCCACAAACTTATCTTCGGCAAACTCAAATATCCCGTCAAGACCGGTTACCGTAAAGATACCTTTGGTGGCTCCGGCCACGTTGCAAAATACAAGCTGATGACCGCAATCGGTTAACAACTTACGCAGCTTCAGAAGCTTCGAAAGGCTGGAGGAGGTTACAATATCAACGCTGGAAAAGTCTATTACGACGTCACAGTTACCTCTGTTACGTACCATCTCCGTAACCGTTTTGAGCTCTTCTCCCATGTCCGGCTCCTGGGGCAAGTCCACGAGAATAATATCTTCAGACCAATCTTGAATCCCCATTTTAATCTCCTTTTTTCAAGTCCGGCAGAATTGCCGGATTCACATTTTTCAACTCATTACAAAATGGGCTGCCGAGTCCGGCAATTCTGCCGGACCTTTCGGCACATTCAGATGTTTTATCGGCATAAGTTTCAGGCGGGTTAAGAAATAAAAACAAAAGAAACTTTCCCGTCCGGCGCCGGGTCGACGGAATTTGCTTTATGCCGCTCCGGCAGAATTGCCGGACTGCTGGACAGCATCGGCCTATAAAAATCAATCCGGCAATTCTGCCCCGGCAGTTCTGCCGGGCCATTCCAGGGATAAATGAGCGAAACCGTTGAAAAAAGGGTGTCCGGCAGAATTGCCGGATTCCTCTTCCTTAATTTCAGCTTGTACTCCACAGTCCGGCAGAATTGCCGGGGCGGACTGCCTCCCGATGTAAGCGAATAACAGTTTCTATAAAGTACCTATCCGCTCCAGAGAATTGCCGGACCTGACCGCCCATTTTGCGTACAGTCAGACATTCCCGGGATCTTTCCTGTCCGGCAGAATTGCCGGACCTGGTTTTGGCCGACCCAGACCTGAACAAGTTCAATGTTACCTGTTTCCAGAGCCTTTCCGGCAGCTATCCGGCAGAATTGCCGGACTCATCGTATCACAGTGAGCATAGACAGTCGCAATCCGGCAATTCTTCTGCCGGACCAGAACCAATAACGCATAAATTGTTTTTCTGCTTGACATAACTGACCTCCATTTGCTTTTTTATCGCCTAAAATTTGCCTACATTCCCAATTTTACTTCGAGCTTCACAGCTTTGGGAAACAGTATGTTGTTTTCCAAGTGTATATGTTCGTGAAGATTGTCTTCCAGCTCCCGCAGGCCATCGTAAAGCGCCTTGAAACTTTCACAGGCGTCGGCAGTCCGGCAGAATTGCCGGAGTACCCTGATGTAGTCTTTCGCATTTCAGCCAAAAGGCCTCCGGCAACCTCATGTTCATATTGCATCTGATTTATTGGGTTCTTTATGTTGACAGGGTGAATTTGGGCTTTGCGGCCTGCTTGACTATCATAACTTTCAACCTGCTTAATCATAGGGAAAAGTATGTGCTCTTCCTTGGCAAGGTGCATTTCAATATCAATACGGAGCTTTTCTAAAATTTGGCCAAGGCTTTCAAGCATCCGGCCATATTTTTGTTGATGAGCGTGATACACTTTTTTTCTCAGATTCTTCAGTCTTGGCAGTTCCTCCTTTAAAAATGCGTGGTGCTTATTGATTATATGGTCTATAAGCTCCGACTGAGAAATCTCATCCAAGTTTTTCTGATATGCTCGACCATCATCGGAATTTTGAATCACTTTTTTCAACCTTTGGACAACATCTTGTGGTGACAACCCTGCTTTTCCACAAGCCTCTTTCAAGCTGATTTTTCCACCGCAACAGTAATCAATGCCCATTTCTTCAAGAAGCTTTCGTATTTCGGGATGCTTTACCACAAGCTCCGCGATACTCTTTGTAACCGTTATTTCATTGGTCACCTTAATCTCCTCCGGCAGAATTGCCGGACCATTCCGTCATCGCTGCATATATATTACATTACAACTTTCTATCAAGTTTACGATAGCTTATAGCTTCTGCAATATGTTCAGGTTGTATTCTTTCGGAATCGGCCAGGTCTGCGATAGTTCGAGCAACTTTACATATTTTGTCGTGAGCTCGAGCGCTCAGGCCGAATTCTATCATCGCCTGTTTCAGGATAAATTCGCCCGCTGGAGCGAGCTCGCAGAACTTCTCCACCTGTTTATGACTCATCCTTGCGTTTATCATTCCGGCATTGCCGCTGGGCGGCAATGACGGATCGCCGAAACGTCTGGCTTGAACGCTCCCTGCTCGGACAACATCCTGTCTCATTACAGCCGAGTCGAGCCGGCTTGACTTTGAGCGAAGCTTGCTGAAGCTGACTGCAGGGGTCTCAATATGAATATCAATCCTGTCCACCAGCGGTCCGGATACTTTTGACAGATATCGCGCTATCTGCCCCGGCGTGCACTTGCATCTTCTTGCATCGCTGCCGAAATAACCGCACGGACATACCTGCGTTGCCATTCTGCAAAGTCGCTTTAAGGGCTAAGAAACCTGATTCCAGGCCTTATCCCAAAAATTTAAAGAACATCGGCGACCACCTCAAGAAAAAACGACTGGATATGAATATACAACAAAAAGAACTGGCTGAAAAGTGCGGAGTTACAGTTTGTACTATTCGTAATTGGGAAAAGAACCGGTCGAATCCTTCTCTTGTTTTTATGCCAAAAATAGTTCAATTTTTGGGTTATATTCCTTATGAAGCCTCAAATCAGACTTTTGGGGAACAAATAGCTGCTAAACGCCGATTGCTTGGTCTTAGACAAAAGGATTTGGCTACCTCAATCGGGGCTGACCCCTGTACTGTCCGCTCCTGGGAGAAGGGTAGACACGGGCCGAGTAAAAGGTTTTTGAAAAGGTTGGCTGATTTCTTTGCCAATTAGGGCTTGGCCTAAACACGGTTCGCGGCTTCTTCAGGGGAACTTTGATCCGTGCTTCCTAATTTACTTTGATTTATAGCCAAGCCGATATAGAATAACCTTGTTCTTGAACTGGACCAGAAAAACACCAAATACAAATTCTGTTTGGCAACAATATAATAAAAGTCGGGCGGGAGTTGCAAGTTATGCGAGCCAGAGACTTATACGTGCGTACTGCGGCAGTTATTCTGGCAGTTACGATTATCGGCCTCATCGGACACCGTATGTTTTTCTACTCGAATTACTATCCACAAGCACAGCTACCTGGGTCTGATTTAAACACAGCTTTAGTACAACCAGAGTCGAGTACAAATACCTACACAGTTGAGCAAGTCATTGATGGCGATACTTTGATTCTGGATAATGGCGAAACAGTCCGGCTAATAGGTGTAGACACGCCGGAGACTAACCACCCTGAAGTACCATTGCAACGCTTCGGCAAAGAAGCTACAGAGTTTACTCGGCGAATGGTTGAAGGCATGAAAGTCACACTGGAAGCCGGCGAACCAGCTGAGGATAACTATGGGCGCAAGCTGGCTTACGTTTTTGTCGATGATGTGCTTCTTAATAAGGAAGTCATCCGCCGCGGCTATGGATATGCTTACAGGCGATTCCCGCATCCGCGGATGAAGGAATTTATGGCCGCCGAACATGAAGCGAGGGCAAATCAGTATGGGCTTTGGAATTATTCGCTTACCGATGGCCGTGTGACTAATCTGCTCAATCGATACGAACAATTAAACGCAGAAGGCAAAAAGAAGCTTGAAGAAGTGTGGGACGAGTTACTCCAGATGTATTCTATTTCTGAAAAAACAGGAGAACCCAATGAACAATGATAATAGGAAATTCTTTATCCGCTTAGGCGCAACGGCATTAACTATTATTGCGGTAATGGTTTTTGCCAAATTACTCTTTTTCTCAGGCCAACAAAAGTCTGTTTCTAGAATCGACTTTCAACCCACAGGTGCACCAAGCGAAACAAGGACAGAAGTGATCTCTTGGCAGGACGCAGCTGAGCATTATGGTGAATACTGCACGGTAGAGGGAACAATCGTGGCTACCCACAATAGCGGCAAGGCGTGCTTCTTGAATTTCCACCCAAACTGGAAAAAGTATTTCACCGCTGTAATCTTTGCCAATAGATTCAGCGTATTTCCGACAGCGCCTGAACGGTATTACCAAGATAAAAAGGTACGAGTTACAGGCTATATAAAGGAATATCAGGGTAAGCCAGAAATAATTATCGAGTCGCCTGAGCAGATTAAAATCCTTAACTGACCCTGCCGTAAATTCTGGCTCAACTTTTTTAAGAATTCCACTTGTCCAGCTTGCAATTATAAATTAGCAGACAAGTGAAGCTCCTCATAGACGATGACATCTGTCCTTGATGCCAGAAGGAAAAGGTGTCAATCAATGGTCCTGTCTATACTGATTGCGGCTATAAAGTCGAACCAGATAAGGTAGTTTCGGTGTAGTTCAAGGTGCTCAAAGGTAAGATTCAACCCTTCTGCCTGGCCCCGCCCTTGAGCCGTCGCAAGGATCCGGCCAGGACCTGACCTATCGCATTCAGTTTAGTTTTTTCTTTTTCTTCTTCAACCGGCTGAAATTGAACTTTTACCTTACGCCCCTTTAGCCACTTTTCCTTACCTGCGCCTTTGGCTGCTTGTTGCTTTAGATAAGAAATAGTCTGTTCGGGTGAAAAGAATAGCAGCTTTTCTCGTTCTGCCTCTGGCAGTTTTTCTAAGGTAAGTTTCTTTACTTTCTTAAGCGTTTTTTCCGCAGGTGAGCACAAAATCACTTGATTATAACCGGCTGCCAGGCGTTTTTCGATGTTCCCTAACTCCTGCTCATCGGTGGAGGTTACAGAAATCTCGCAGGCGATCTTCTTTCCATCTCGTTCCAGATGTACATCTACACTACCAGAACCATCCTCAGTAGTTTGTTCAATCATAGCCCTGTAACCACACGCCTCAGCCGTCTGTCTGATTAAGTGCTGGTAGTATTTGTGCTTTTGTCCGCCTTTTCCCGCCAGCGCAGGTAACTCTTCTTTTGCCTTTTTTCTCCTGTAGGAAAGAGTGGGCTCTCTTATTATTTCCTGTTTTACTTCTTCTTTTATCTCTTCAAAAGAAGGCCTTTGCGTCTCTGGAACAGGTTCTTTTTCTGATATTGCCGTTTTGGCTTTTGCCATCTCCGCCCCGATCTGCTCCCTGGGACGAGCGTATTTGTCACGGCTGAGGTTAATTATCTCTTCTCGACGTTTGCGGATAAGCTCTGGGCTTATATCAGGCGGAACCGAAGTCTTTAGGTTAAAGTCATACTCGGCCCGCTCGATCCGGGCTATCGCCTCACCCACACCAAGGTTTTGTAAATCCTTAGCGTCAAAGGTAGAAAAGCCATCCTCAAGTTTCTTAGCATCGAAGTCCCCTAAACGAAAGCAAATACGTGTGCATGGGTTGGAGATTACCGAGTTAGCCAGTTCCGTATCCCGCGACCACAGCTGACGCAACTCCTGATGAGCAAGAACCAGGCCGAAATTATACTTTCTGGCACCGGAGAGTATCTCTGTCATCGATTCGGTAACGAAATTCTGGAATTCGTCAATGTAGAGATAAAAGTTTTCTCTTTCGCTTACACTTTTAGCCTGTCGAGCCATTGCAGCCTGGTGGAATTTAGATGCAATGATAGTTCCCAAAAGATAAGCATTTTCTACACCAATAAGGCCATGAGCAAGCTTAGCAAGAAATATCTTTCGGCCATCCAGAATGCTCTGGAAATTAAGGCCTTCCTTCTGAGCGACCATAAAACGAATGGGCTTGGGCCGCAAGAAGGTATCAAGACGGGTAAGAATAGGGGCTTGCAATCTGCCGCGCAACTGCGGAAATACTTTCTGCCAGTAATAGATAACATCTTGGTCTTCTACTGTTTCCAGAAAGCTTCTGCGATAGTCTTTTTCAACTAAGAAGCTCCTTAGATCCATCAAAGTCCCACCTCGTTCACTTTCTAAGAAGGCAAGTATGGCATTGCCGAAGATAGAGTTCATCTGGTCGCCCCAGCTGGTTGAAAGCCGCCGAAAGACACCCACCAGGTCTGAAGATAAAACAGTCTTATCCTGTTCCGAGTAAGCCGAGAGGATATTAAGACCGACCGGATAGTCGGAATCCGAAGGATCAAGTAAAACTACATCATCAAATCTTTCTTCCGGGACGTATCCTAAAATCCTATCAATTAAATCACCATGAGGATCAAGTACACCTACTCCCAGGCCGTTTTCTATGTCTTGAATAATCAGCTTAAGAAGTAGTGTAGATTTTCCCGTACCGGTCGCACCGATGATGTGCATGTGTCTAAGCCGTTGTTCACCGCTCAGGGTCACTGGTTTTTTCTGCCCCTGGTGAACGTTTTCTCCAAGCACAAACTGATGCCCAGAGGCAATCGCTGGAGCTGCCTTGGTTTTTTTCAGCTCCCGTCGCAGCTTTGCCGCTCGCACTGAAACCGACGGCGGGTGAATAAGGCAAACGAGCTCTTCGCTGTTTAAAAGCATGCCGTTGCGGCGGCTCTGACGATAGTATACATCCTCCGAGTGGAGAGAGTCGTCATAACCTTCATTGGAAAGAGGAATAAGTTCATTGCTTTGAGGATTGGCTACCTGAGTTAGCCCGCCGGCAAGGCCCCTTGCAATCTCCCAGGCCCGGGAAGCTGACCGACTTTGACCAACAACTCTAATAACTACTGCGAACAGAGGCCTTTCAACCTTTTCTCTGGCCAGATGTACCGTCTCAGGGCTGTCAGCAAAAAAACTTCTGCCCTGCCAGTCAGTTACTGAGCGCAGGATACTTTCGGCCCAGGACTGACGGGCGGTCTGAAAAAGGACTTGAAAAATGCCCATCTCACCTTCATCGAGATTTTCTAATGCTGCCACAATACCTGTTAAGGGGTCAGGTTCAAGGTTCTTGAAGGTTCGTAGCGGCCTCATAAATTCCTGAGAAAGCCCAAAGTCAATCGCTATAGTGTGTTTGTAATCATCCCAGAGGTTCTCCAGAGTCTGACCTCCCTTATAAACAACAGCGTCTGGAAAATAGGCATTGAGCTGCTGCCTGACCTGGACCAAATCAGGCTCGCGACAGACAAGCTGTATGGAGCTTGATTCCGCCGTCCCGATGATTTCGAAACTAAGAGGCAGCGAGCAAGAGCTTAAGTTCAAGAGAAATTGTTCGGCATATTCAAGAGGTACCTTTTGTTTAGGTGACAAAGAGATGGTGGTCTGGTGCAAATCTGACGTATCATCAAAGATCACAGGCTCTGGCTCATCAACCATATCCAATGTAGAGGGAGCGAAAATCTGGTCGGTCTTACTCGAACCCGTCAAAAACCCATGCAACCTTTCCAGCAAAGAACTGAAGAAAGTCGGCCTGCGGCCATCATCAACTGCTGGCTGAAAAGGAACCTGATGATAGAAGAACGGTTCAAAGACCGGCTCTAATTCCACCACATCATACCAGAATTGCCACCCCCGTCCTCTTCTTTCCCAGCGGTAGAAATCTCTGGTAAGTTGTTCGGATAGGCTGGGAACTATAGAATCAAACTGAGTTTGCTCATCGGTCATAGTTATTTGAGCTTGCCCTTAAACAGATCACTTAGAATGGGTTTTTTCTCCAGTTCTGATAAAGCCTTTATGCCTTTGCCTTCAGTTACTTGGCCAATTACTTCCAGGACGGCTGAATGAACAGAATCCTGAAACATCAGCGCAGTATCTAAACGATAATAGGTCTCACGCAGAGAGATCCACCACAGGATTACAATGATTAACCCGATGAACAGAAGCAAGAAAATAAGAAGGATCCATATAAATATCAGGTATAACTTCCGCGGTCTCCCCAGCCACCAGGAAACAAAAAAACCTGTACCATACGGAGCCGCACAGATATCAAACACGTGCTCTTTGCCCTTCACCCGGAGGTATTCTCGCCTCGCTGAGAACATTCCGGCCTGCGGATAGAATATCCGAAAAATCTTCACATCTGGTATGCCACGTCGGTGAATCGCTTCTTCAAGCAGGCTATAAATTTTCTCAGGCGATTCTTGAAAGCCCTCAAAAAGCTTGTGCCAGTGCGAAAGTGGTATAGAAGCTTTTCTTGCCAATTTTACATGTTTTAACACCTGACGTAATACGCTGCGAATCTGGCGAAAGTTTTCTCGTAGGTCTTCATAAACCTCGTGCCTATTGGCAAACCTCCAAGAACGACCATTAGCCATGTTTTTATTCCTCCTATATTTAAACATAATAATTCTACATAACTGGTTTAACTATCGTCAAGAAAATGCTTTGGTCTACTACCTTTTTTGCTAGTGATACGACATTCTATACTTCACGTTCAAATTGTGCAATGTACAAAGATTATTGCTTGCCATCAGCTATAAATCAAACTTAAGTAAAAAAGTTATAAAATTTTCCGCGCATATCTTCCACATCTTCTAATTTCAAAGGCGCACACAATTAGCTAACCGTTGATTTGTTTTTTCCAAAGCACTATGACAATTGGGTACGACAGGGGAAAAACGGGCTTTTTGTCAAAATTTAGATTCGCCTTAGTGATTCCTGAAAACCTGCAAAAAGCTGATACCAGTGGGAAAGTATTTAGGAAGCTTATTTGGTCACCTTTCACTCCTCCTAATATTTGACTATATAGATAACAAATTGTATCCGCGCGGCCCAAGTGGTGTCAAGAGAATACTTTTGACTGCTATTCTTCTAATTAATGGTAGAAGATTATAGTCTGCATCCTAAGCTATTGTTACAAAGTTTTTGACAATGAAAACGCCGATAAGGACATAAATTGGCCACCGAGTACGATGTTGAGCCCTGATTGTCTAAAAACTTATTGCAGGTACCTTAGTTATGTTATTTATGGTTCATATATTCTCAGTTCGCTCACGTAGGATGTAAGTTTAGTACCAAAAAACACAGTCATAAATCTAACTAGCAATATTTTCATTTGATATCTGTGAACAGTTTTCAATTCCGCACGGCCAACCGCTTCATTTATACCTCGTGTCTTAACGAGAAATGCAGAAAAGACGATAATCTGCTCTTTTTGCCTTGATTGACCTTGTGAAAGGAGTACAATATTCTATAGCCTTTAACAGTGTTCTTAAGGCAGGAGATATAGAAGATATGCAATTCCTTTATTTCATGTTTCCACAGAACTTAGACGTATATTCCCTAGTAGCGGCAGTATCACTAAATGGATTGGGGGCTATAGGTGTAGTAGTGGTGCTCTTCTTTGGGCTGTTTATAGTATCAGCGGTCGTCGTTTCTATACTTATAAAGGGTGCAAGAGATGCCGAGGCACAAGCTGAAGAGAATCTGAAAACCGAAATTGAAGAAAGGAAGAAAGCCGAAGCAAGAGCAGAAAACGAAGCTAAGGCCAGAACCGAGGCAGAAAAGAAGCTCCAGGCCGAGAAAAAAGCAAGAACCACAGCTGAGGCAGAAGCACAGGCCAAGAACAATGCCAGAATGATAGCTGAGGAAAAGGCCGCAGCCTACGCTCGCGCGAGGGATGAAGCTGAGAGAAAGGCTGAATCTGAAGTTGCGGCCAGAACCGAGGCGGAGGAAAGAGCCAAAGCTGAAGTTGAAGCTAGAATTAGGGCTGAAGAAAAGCTTAAGGACGAAATCAAAGAGCGGGCTAGGATCGAAAAAGAAGCTGCAGAAGCGATTAGGTTAGCCAAAGCAGAAGCAGAAGAGAAGGCTAAATCATATGCTCAATTATTAGCCGAGGCCGAGCAAAAGTTGAAGACTGAGATTGAGGAAAGGAAGAAAGCCGAAACAAAAGCTGGGGATGAAGCCAGAGCCAAGGCTAAGACGGACAAATTAGCGAAAACTGGCATTATGCCTTCTGACGAAGAACTAGCGACTGGCAGCAAAGAAGTGGCAGATTCAGAAGCTAAATGCCCAACCTCTGAACAACTCGATGTTGATTTTTTCACACCGCCACAAAATTCAACAGAACCCCATTCTGAGCGCACGGCTAAACGCGATAACGACACTTCAGTGCAAATGCTAACAACCACCAGCGAGCGACAGCCAGTTTATCAACCTTCTGTACGCACTGCTGGATCAGTTAGGCCAAGAGTAAGTAGCAGCCAAGGCGACACCGGGAGCTCACAGCAACGCCCGCTTTCGATGTCTGTCCGAATAGTCTTCGGTCATAGAAATAACTGGCATGTGTCCCTATTGCCGGGACGAAGTACCGAGCTTAGTGATAGTCTTCAAGTCCAGGGCCCAAATGGGACAGAGGAATGGAATGCTTACCAGGATGAATGGTACGAGGACATCCATCCTCCGAATCTGCAAATCATTCTCGAAAACGGAGCACGATGGGAATCGTGCCAAGCTAATAGTAGTGACATTCGATGGGTGCTTTCTGGCCGAGAGATCTACGTCCTAGCGCCTGCCACTACAATCAGTGGATATGTATCAGTCCCGCGGTTGATCCTTTCTGAAGATCATCTTGTACTTTGTAAGCAGCCCATGGAAGAGGTTGTTCGTCAGGCCCTTTCGGAGGCGGGATGTTCGGCAAAAAACGTGGTCTCAAACTTTAATGAATCACTCCCTGGATGGCTCTTATTCCAAGGTGTCCGCCCAACCGTTGCAATAGAACACGATGATTCAGTGGGGCTCTTGAATATTCTCCGCCCTGTACACGATGTTGAGATCGTTTTGCGCGGAGGTATTAGATTGGGCCGATCAAAATGGCTAAATGATTATCCACCTGATGTTCGTATCAGGGGCATGAGCAATAATAACCTAAAGGTAATAATTGATGGGAAATCAGCATCAGCCAACGAGAGTGGAAATTATACGGCCCCAAATTGGGACAATGCCGGTATTCATATTGTTTTTTGTGCCGGTGTAAGTCAGTCTTATGAACTATGTGATGGTCTCCACGAATGGGAATGTTTTAAGGCGTTTGAATATGAAGTAGGTAGCCAAAATAGTATTGATTACCCTTCCGTAATGATCTGTGGCCCAATTGTGAAATCGACTGGCGAAGAAAATGATGTGACGTTGACTCCAACGACAAACAACTGCTTACTTGGAGCAGTCCCGGGGAATGTCGCAATCACAACGGCTGCGCGCAATATATGGACATCACACCACTTGACCGTTGCAGAATTTCCAATTGCATGGACGCTCCCAGCATGCCCCCTTCGGTGCGATAGACGCAGGGCCAGTATAAAGCTGGTGCGTCCGCTTGCAGTGGCATCTGAGGATAGCACGGCCAAAATCTCTCAGCAAGCAAAGTTGCGGTGGTGTTATAAAATCCTTAATGCATCACGAAGGCGTCTTAGAGTCGAGCCAAACACTGATATAGCAAAACAACTTTGGAAGGGCTATAAACAGGCAGCACGACAACTTTGGAGGAAGTTGCGATGACTGTAAATGAACTTTTAGTATGGCTTTCAGCAAGGGGCTCCGGCACCTGGAGCCTTTATCGGGCTATTGTAGATGAGTTACAAATATTAAATGATTCAAATGAGTGCAGCATTAATTTGCCTAAAGAAGCTGCTGAGAGCGGTAGCCTCAGCATCCATTATCGCTTAAGACTCAATCTCGAACGTTTGGGGCACGCTGAGTTTTTCAGAAGCGGCTTCCCAGCAGGCTGGCGAATTGTACCACCCACTTTGGCAGCAAATAGTGAGGGCGATGGTGCAGTCGGTATACTTTGTGGAGCGAGAACTCCAGAGGTTATAGCTCGGATTGAGAGTATCGCTGCCAGTGCAAGGTTGGAGAGTACAATCCAGTCTGAATGTCCCGACCGAGTGCGGATCCTGGGGGATAACCAAGATCAGTTAAAGCAACTGGCACAATCAGCTGGGCTTTTTTATCAGTACGATGCTGCACATGTGTTGCTGGCTGCATCACCCCCCATCGACGACCTCCAACTCCGAACATTGGCAGAAATGCCATTTGGCGAAGACTGGACTGTAAGTCGCTTCTCATCAAGTAGGCTAGGATGGACTATGTCAACTGCAAGCGAGGCAAGAGTCTCTACTTTCGGTCTATTCAGATTCGATATACGGGGTCGCTTCATTTACTATCTCCGTCACAGCGAACGGACGTATAAGGTCCCTGTGCAGGTTGGGAAATATGTTGTGCTTCGTAGGAAGCGTAGGCACGTTGTTTCGTATGACTCGAAGAACAAAGTCCTATCTGTGCCCATCTCATGCCGACCACCACTCTTGATAGACCGGGCATTAACGCTATGCACAGGACTTATCCCAGCGATTGAAGACGGAAAATTGAAGTATGGAAGCGTCCCTAAGGAAATCGCTTATAATGCTCTAGAATCGTTAAGGCAAAAATTGATATGAGAAATCCTATCACGGTATTTAACAGTTTACGTGAAACGTACCTCAGGTATTTAGAAAGCCCTTTTGACTTACGGTATCCCGACCTTGTACAAGAGCGAAGGGAGATGCTTGATCAAGACGGCCGTATCTACCGTCAACCATTACTTGAGGTTATACCAGCCTATAGAAAATGTGACGAGATGCTGAGCAATATAGTCCGGAGACTCTTGGCCCCAAGTGCAAGCTGGCCGAGAGATCTTGTCAATGACTTCATCGAGTTTGTTGTGCTTGGATTGTTCCCTTCACAGCAGAGGCTATATATTCACCAAAAAGTCTCGCTCGAGGAATCTGTCGTTCAAGGCAGAGACATAATAATCACGACTGGAACAGGATCCGGCAAGACAGAGTGTTTTCTTCTACCGATCGCTGCATCGCTTATTCTTGAGTCGACCAATTGGACACGGCCGCGAGATCGTGATAATCAATGGGACTGGTGGCGCCGTTATACTACACGGGGACAGAGACGCCGCTGGGCTCCTCGGATTAGCCAGCGCAACCATGAGACACGTGCAAGCGCGATGCGAGCGTTGGTTTTGTACCCCCTAAATGCATTGGTGGAAGACCAGTTGGCTCGTCTACGTGACGGCTTTGATAACCCTTTGGTGCGGTCTTGGCTTGACGATAATCGAAGTGGCAATCGGTTCTACTTTGGACGGTACACAGGCCGCACGCCGGTTTCCGGCGTTAGGACCTCAGCCCGTGTCAGCCAACTGCGCGAGGAACTTGCAAGCATCGATCAGGATGCGAGGGGTGTAGCTGGGACACCGGCCGAGCGGTTTTTCCAGAGTATGGATGGAAGTGAGATGTGGTCTCGCTGGGACATGCAGGACCACCCACCAGATATCCTTGTCACGAACTATGTCATGCTGAACATCATGCTCATGCGCGCGGTCGAGACGGCGATCTTTGATCAGACTAGAGCTTGGCTGGAGGCCGATCCATCGCATGTGTTTCACCTCATCGTGGATGAACTGCATACATACCGTGGTACTGCCGGCACAGAGGTTGCCTATCTTCTGCGGGTTCTGTACGAGCGTCTTGGGCTAACTCCTGATTCAAATCAGTTGCGTATCATTGCTTCAAGCGCGTCACTTGAAGATGACCCTTCCGGTCTGGAATACTTGCAAGGCTTCTTTGCCCGGAGCCAAGACAGATTTCGAGTCATAAGTGGGGAAATTGACCGGCCTGATCCACATGCCAAACATTTAGTCTCAGGTTGCGCCGATGCATTCAGGCAGCTTCAACGAGTTGCTGATGCTGCCGCTGGGGATATCGACAATTCGACAGCACAGGGCTTTAATACGGACGTAGGTGGGCCCGATGTGCCGGAGAGTTCTCGTCCCGAAGAGATCGTGGCATCAGCGCTTGAGCACATCCAGGCACGTGATGCCTTTCGAGTGGCATGTGCTGCCCCTGGAGACTTAGCCAGACTCACGCCCCGAACCCCACATGAGATTGCACGGTCCCTTTTTCCTGAGCTTCCTGAAAACGAAGCCTTGGAAGCAGTTAGCGGATTACTTACGGCTTTCTCACAAGCACGCACTGGCACGGGTGAAGCCCCTCTTGTGATGCGCGCCCACTTGTTCTTTCGCAACCTGCAGGGTATGTGGGTCTGCACAAACCAGAATTGCACTGTCGCCGCTCCAAGAACTGACTACTGCCCCACGGGGCGTTTGCACTATGTGCCACGGCTTACATGTGACTGCGGTGCTCGCGTCTTGGAACTGCTTTATTGCGAGTCATGCGGGGAGGTGTTCTACGGAGGATATCGCCAGGAGGGGCAAAATCCCAATGAGTGGTTCCTAAGCCCCGAACACCCAAACCTAGAAGCGTCTGCAGACGCTGTGAGCTTCGAACGGGATTATGCAAGCTACGCGGTATTCTGGCCAACCCAGCGAGGGACAGTACCGACCAGTAGGCGATGGACACAAGATAATGTCACCCGGAGTTGGCGACCAGCACAATATGTGGCAAACGAGGGTAGAGTTCAGCTGGGTGGAGGCAACGGGTTCCTGTACTACGTTCCGCCCATGCATAGCAGGAATCCGCCGACAGCTGAAAGCGCGTCGCAGCCATATCCAGCAAGGTGTCCTCGGTGTGATTCTGATTGGTCGTGGCGGCCATTAGGATCGCCGATTCGGACACATCGAACGGGCTTTCAGAAAATCAGCCAAGTGCTTTGTGACGCGCTGCTACGCCAGATTCCTCATACGTTTGAACACAACAAACGCAAGCTTGTGGTGTTCTCTGACAGCCGACAAGATGCAGCAAAGTTGTCGGCTGGAATGCGGTTTGCGCACTACAGGGATGTCATACGTCAAGCTCTAACAACAAGCATCGCAACCGTCGGTCGTGGTGCGCTTGCATTTGATGCCCAAGTCCATGGTCGCGGATTGTCCGCTGAGATGGCAGCATTAGCAGCCCGATTTGGAGTGTCACATCCGCACGACGCAAATGCCATCGTAATGGCTGCAAATCCAAATACTGCTCATCTTCCATCGGTTACAGACCGCTCATTGACTGCCCAACAATTGGCGGAACGGATACTGAACAGAGCAGCTAATGGACCATTCCCAGTGACTGAGCTTTCCGCCGATGTTGCCTTAGAGCTACTTTCACGAGGCATAAACCCGGGCGGTTACGGGCTAGACCAGCTGTGGACAGATCCTTCTCAACGAGCTGGCAAATGGCGCGACCTGTACCGCTGGAATCCCGATGCGACTGCAACCGAGATAGCAGCTGGTGGATTAACACAACCGCAGCAACAACACCTCCGTCGCATTCATACTCAATCAATCACTGAACTGATGAATATCATCTTTGCCTCAGGCCGCCGCAGTTTGGAGTCTCTTCTGATAGCATACGCAACAACCGACAGGATCAATTTTCCCGCCCCTAGCGAATTGATTCAGCAAGCTGCGGATGGTGTGATTCGACTTCTGGGCCAACGTCGACGCATAGATACACATAATTCATTTCCTCAAGACCCACCACCCGCATTTGCTGTTTCGTATCTTCGCCCAGTTGCTCAACTGCACAATATCCCTGAAGACGATTTCATTAACGACGTCATCTCGTACCTGGCGGATGCAGGCTGTGTGGTGTCGAGTGTGATCCGAATACGTGGATTGTGTTTGTCGGCTCGGCATTCTGACTATTACGAATGCCCTGACTGCCGCCGAATACACCTTTATCCTGCGGGGGGCGTATGCACCGAGTGCTTGGCATCGCTCAGTCCGCCGATGCCCATTGCCCGCGCCCAAGCATCCCCTGACTATTATACGTATCTCGCTACTCAGGCAGGCCCGCTATTCCGCCTCAACTGCGAAGAACTGACAGGACAAACAAACACAACTGATGCACGCAAGCGGCAACGGCTTTTCCAAGATATCTGCCTTCCCGCACCTCGTGAGATTCCCTTGACCGATATTGTTGACTTGCTGAGCGTAACAACAACTATGGAAGCGGGAGTTGATATCGGAGCCCTGCTGGCTGTGATGATGGCAAACATGCCACCGATGCGATTTAACTACCAGCAGCGCGTTGGTCGGGCTGGTAGGCGCGGGGCGGGATTGTCAAGCGCACTGACATTATGCCGCGGCCGCAGTCACGATGATTACTACTTCCAAAGGCCCGTACGCATTACTGCGGATCCGCCCCCGCAACCGTATGTTGATATGCGCCAAGATACAATATTGAGGAGGGTTCTTGTGAAGGAAGTCTTGCGGAGATCATTCCTGGACCTCAGATTGTTTGTGGGTAACGGTGGTGATAATGTTCACGGGGAATTTGGCACGGCGCGCGAGTGGGATCAGCCGCCAAGTGGCCCACCACCAGGAACGCCAAACGGGGCAACAGTACGCCAGCTCGTTTCTCAGTGGATTCAGGACAATGCAGTGGCGATTGGAGCGACTTGTGATGTTCTCCTCTCCCATACGGATCCAAGCCTGCAGGCGCGGCGGACGGCGCTCGTCGAATATGTCCAGAGTGATCTCATTGGGGATATTGACAATGCTGTTAACGACCAGACAATCTCGGACCAGTCACTGAGCAAACGACTTGCCCACAGGGGTATCCTGCCAATGTTTGGGTTTCCCACTCGCGTTCGGCTCCTACACCATGACCCTCCGATTGCTCGTCCTTGGCCTCCTGACAGTACGGTAGATCGTGATCTTGACATTGCTATTAGCCAGTTTGCTCCATCGGCCGAGACTGTTAAAGATGGTGTAATTCACACGGCGGTCGGCGTGGTCGAATATCAGCCACACGGGTACACCATCGTTCAGATGCCAAATCCGTTAGGTCCCCCTCTGCCGGTCGGCATATGTCACCGTTGCCAAACCGTCGATAGCTCAAGCCCGCCATCAGTTAACTGTCCCGTATGTGGAGCAACACCAAATGATGACCCGGGATATAATGCAGTAAATCTTTCAGAACCTAAAGGATTCAGGACATGGTTTGGAAGCAGCAGAGATTTTGACGGCCAGTTCGAATGGACTCCAAGGGGCTCACACCCCAAAGTGGGCTTCAGACCGATAGACATGACTTCACATGCAAACTTCGAGGTGTGGTCTGACAGTGACACCGTCTACGTGATTAACGACAATGATGGTGAGTTCTTTGACTTCGAAAGGCTCCGTGGGGAAGAAACATGGGTAACACGCGAGGCACTTGAGAAATGTGGGCAAAATCCTACATCTGTTCTTGTGGCAGGCGGGACGACCGATAGACGGGCGCTTGCTTCGATCAAATATACGAACGTGCTGGTACTAGGAATTCACGACTGGCCTATAGGTCTGAGGTGTTCACCGCTGACCGTCGAGGGCAAGGCAGCCCTCCTATCATTTGGATACCTGATGCGACGGGCGATCTCGGTTCAGCTTGACATTGACGAGCGAGAAATCAATGTTGGGATTCGGGTATTGCAGGACCAGAGAGGTGATGTGATCGGGCAGGTCTTCATTTCGGATAGCTTGGAGAATGGGGCCGGATACAGTTCCGTATTTGGCGAACCGAATGTAGCCGAGAATCTGCTGAGATACATCGTCGGAGAAACCGATGATATATTCTTCGGACCAATCGTAGGTCTGCCACATCGAGCAGACTGTTGCACATCGTGTCCAGACTGCCTGCGCGTTTTTAGCAATTTGGCGTTCCATAATATACTCGATTGGAGGGTAGCATTGGATATGGCCAGACTCGCCCTTGATAAGGACGCGCAAGTCGATTTCAGCGTTCCATACTGGCTGAACTTAGACAGTATCGCCGCGACCCCGTATTTCCAAGCTGTAGGCCTACAGTCAGTACGTTTCGGCGGTTTGCTGGCCGGGCAAGAAGGCGGATATGTAGAGTTTATTACTCACCCGCTGTGGGATTGCAATCCCAACAGCTTTGGCCAAATATTGGCCGAGGCATACGCCGAAGCACTTCATGCTGGTGCGATGGATATTTCGTTCAAATCGGTCTTTGAGCTGCTACGGAGGCCATATTAAGAATGAACAACACCAACCAGTGTCATCCTAAGGTACTCGAACTGGAGCCTATTCCGGAAAAGACAGAACCGTAATCTATTAATGGGATTCTGACAGAAAAATGATAGAAACACAAGTCATTCCGTTTTCTGAACTCTCTCTTTCAGACCTCTATATAGACGCCATATACGAGGGCGGAAATCAGGCGAATGCGGGGGATGATCCCATTCACCGCCTCGTTGGAGGCGGAAACCAAGGCGGCTTTCGCTACAAAGGATCAATAAGAAGCGGTCTCCAACTGTGCGTGCTCTATTCTGAACTCTCCGATCCTGATTGGCCAGACTCCCTCAATACTGAGTCCGGCCTGTTCATTTATTTCGGAGACAATAAACACCCAGGGCACGAAATTCACGACACTAAGAAAAAAGGGAACACAATCCTACGTCAATCGTTCGACAATCTGCATCTGGGGAATCGGGACAAGGTGTCACCTTTTTTCGTTTTCACTAAGGGACCGAAAGGTCGCGATGTCGTATTCAGAGGGCTTGCCGTCCCTGGCGCAAAAGGCATAAGCCAAACTGAAGATTTGGTCGCCGTTTGGAAAACTCGGTCGGCTTATCGTTTCGCCAACTATCGAGCCATCTTCACCATTCTAGATGTCCCACATATCAGGCGAAGATGGCTGGAAGACATTTGGCAAGGGAATCCATTCACCTCAAACGCACCCCGGCAATGGATGAATTGGATACGGTCTGGGGAGTATACCCCTCTCATCGCCCCTCGCTCCCGTGAATACAGAACAAGAGCAGAGCAAGTTCCATCGTCACGGTTACAAAAAAGTATTCTGAATTGCATTATCCAGTTCTTTAAGAAGCATCCCGACCGCGAATTTGCGTTTGAGAGATGTGCCGCCGAAATCGTGCGTCTAATGGATAGGAACGTTACAGATTACGACCTTACTCGACCTTGGCGAGATGGTGGCCGTGACGCCTTGGGGAAGTATAGGATTGGCATGGATGAGACAGGCATTTCGGTCCAATTTGCTTTGGAAGCGAAATGCAAGGCTCTCAGCAGCAGTTCAAATGTGAGAGAGACTTCGCGGCTCCTTTCACGTCTCAGATACAGACAGTTTGGAATCTTTGTTACGACGTCATATGTGAGTGAACAGGCATATAAGGAGATCATAGAGGATGGGCACCCTGTTGTGATTTTGGCAGGGAGGGACATCGCCAATATCTTGATCCGTGCGGGTTTTAACACTGTTGAGATGACTGAAAACTGGTTACACACTAATTTCAAGCTGAGTGCCAGAGAGAATCGATAGAATGTTCTACGTTGTGATTACTTACTCCTTAAGAAAGCCCCCAGCCAGGGATCTTTCCTTATGGCAAGAACTGACATGTTATTTACGAAACGAGGATAGGTCGTGAACACGAGAAAAGGAGCCAAGGTCGCAGTTATCAGTTTCTTCTCGGGTTGCGGAGGTTTTGACATGGGTTTTGCTTCGGCAGGCTTCTCGATCAGCCTTGCGCTTGATGTTGACCCTATCGCGGTGAAGACCTATAATCACAACCACGGGAAGCCCATATGCCGAGTTGCGGACCTATCCAATCTGCACGGGAACGATTTGATTGCAATGTATGAAGAAAATCCCAACCGGGAACATCCGCGTGGTGTCATCGGGGGTGCTCCCTGTCAGACGTTCTCCAACAGTAACGTGCATTTTCGAACAGACGACATCAGATATACATTGCCAAGGAAATACGCGTGTATCCTGAAGTTTCTCAATCTGAATTATGGCATAGACTTCTTTGTTTTCGAAAACGTAAAGGGCATTACGGCGAGAAGGCATCGCAAAGAGTACAGGACAATAAAGCGACTATTTTCGGCGGCTGGTTTCAAATTGTTTGAGGGTGAACTGGATGCAGCCAGCTTCCTTGTCGCACAACGTCGTCCTAGGGTGTTCATAGTGGGCATTAATAAGCAGAAGTATCCAGACCTCAAGTTTAAGTTCCCAGAGCCAGTTACAGACAAGCCCCTTACAGTGGAAGATATGATAAAGAAACTGCCTGAACCGCTTCTCTTCAGACGAGGTGTGATGAGGGAGGACATACCCTACCACCCGAACCATTGGGCCATGTTCCCCCGGTCCCAGAAGTTTTATGACGGGTCGCTGAAGGCCGGGCGCAAGGATGGCCGATCTTTCAGGGTACTCCGGTGGGACCATCCAAGTTGGACGGTTGCCTACGGTAACCGTGAGGTGCATGTCCACCCCAGTGGCCGAAGACGTCTCAGTGTCTATGAAGCAATGCTGCTCCAGGGATTACCACACACTTACGAGCTCTTGGGCACGCTAAGTGATCAGATCCGGCAAGTTTCCGACGCAATCCCGCCTCAGGTTGGTGAAGCACTGGGTCGATCCATTCACTCAGCGCTTTACTCTTCCTAGGGACGCGCACAACAGCCTCTATCTCTTTCGACATTTGTACCCGGCACGAGCCTCAGCTGCTTTCAGTAAATCGCGTCTGGATGGGAGCTGTTGAAGACGCTTATCGTCTACACGTCCGCTGAGTTCTCTGGCTATTCGTAAAACGACGCGTATGGGATCCTTCTCGATTTCGCACTCCCATAGTCGCAGAACCCGCCATCCTTGTTTCCGCAACAGACGCCTGTTCTTCTTGTCGCGCTCAACATTGCGTTTGAGCTTTAATCGCCAGTAGGCAGTATTGCTTTTAGGTTGTGACGCCTCGATGCATCCCGTATGTTGGTGCCAAAAGCAACCATGTACCAGAATTATTGTGCGATATTTGGGAAGCACGATATCGGGTCTTCCCGGGAGGTTCTTCCGGTGAGTACTAAATCGGTATCCCATCCGGTGGATAAGCGAGCGGACGACCATCTCAGGCTTGGTGTTGGTTGCCCGGATGTGGCTCATGTTCCAGCTTCTTCTTTCGGATGTAATCTTATCTGTCATAGTACGACCACGATGTCACCGGTATAGGATTGGTTTATCATGCTCGAATAGAAGACCAACGCTATCCTGTTTACTGTTCTGCCAAATATTTGCACAAGTCCCATGATGACCTAACATCATAGCACTATTCTTTGAAATCTCAAGCCTTTATGATAATTTAGCCTGAACAAAACACCCAATCCTTCGAAGAAAGTGAATCGACCACACTCCCAGGACTAACAGCATTCCTGTTAGAATGCGGCAAGACAAGATCCCTTTAATAAACGCTATTTACGACTTGCAACCATCATCCCCAGCGCCACCGCATCAAACATATTCTGGTGGAACCGCTTCTGAGCAAAGCGGTAGGCCTGTCGCACGGGCAGGTAATTACCATACAATAATCAAAATACATGGCTTGTATAGTAACCTCTTCGTAGATAGACCAAAGAATGCCAGACCAAATAGAGGGGCAAGCGGATTCGAAACCCCCATTCGACGCAGGGAGTCGCTATCAGTTTGCTACTTACTCCTCTGTTGAGCCCGCTGGTATGCCGATTCGACCCAGTCCCCCAGGTTTTCGTAACCATCATCATCAATCCAGTCATACGTCTTAATGTTTTTATATCCCATCTTAACAAGTGGATCTGCACCCTTTGGCTCGGTTTTACCATTTTTATCCTTGATCTTGTGGATGTATACACCGATTAGACCGTTACTTTTTTCCCAGCTTTGGTTTATCTCATACCCTACATACTTTCGCTCAGAGGTCTCCGTTCCAATTAAGACAACTGTGACGGTAGTACCGCTCAATTGCTCTCGTATCCAGCGTTTTATTGCTTCGTCACCCTTCTTCTTAACCTCCTCCCATGAGGCAGCATCCCAAAATCCCGCAGCCTCTCTGTCCGGCTTGGTTACCCAACTGTTGCGAACCTGGCTTGCCCGCCAGATATCACGCTCATAATTAAAACTGAAAAATACTCTCCTTGCCATATTATTTACCTGCCTTTTTTGCTGTTTCTTCGACCCAATCACCAAGTTTATTATAGCCATCATCGTCTATCCAGTCGTATGTTGGATATTTTTGCCAAAAGTAAATAGGGTTGCCCGAATCGTCTTTCCCGAGTTCACCGAATGTATTGTTTCCAGCTTTATCTGTTTCACCATTCTGATCTTTCATCTTATGGATATAGATACCGAGCATACCATTTCCACGGTCAAAGCTTTTCTGAACTTCATATCTCACCCACTTCCTATCAGAGGTTTCCGCTCCGATTAAAACGACGGTAACAGAAGTGCCTTCTAACTGTTTATTTATCCATCTTTTTATCGAATCATCATCTCCCTTCTTAACTTCCTCCCACTCGGCGGCATCCCAAAAACCAGCAGTCTCTCTATCTGGTTTAGCAACCCAGCTATTGCGGACTTGGTTAGCCCGCCAAATATCCCGTTCATAGTAAAAACTGAAAAAAACTCTACGTGCCATATTATTAACTTCCTTTGCTTATTAATATGACTATTAACATCACGACGATAATAGAACCTAAGACTGTTCCGTGGAAAATCATAAGCGTCTTTGAGAATATAACATCAACCCACGGACTTACATGGTTCTTTACGATGGATCTATCCATTGAAAAGTCTACTTCCTCATCCTTCATTTTTCTAACGTGGTCGTAGAGGGCGCGGAAGAGTCGTTCTTGCCACAAAAAATAGGCATCCAAAACCCAAAAGGCCAAAGCAGGGAAATAAGCAAGATAGATGAAATATATTTTGCTGTTTCCCGCTGCTAAGGCAAACAATGCAGACACAAGGACAACACACCAACCCTTGAGTAAAAAGGAGTTCTGCGACAGTCTATTGATAACGCCTTGTATCATCTCAAGATGCGCCTGTTTCTTTTCCATGTTCATACCTTACTTACTATTATAATCTGTAATCACACTTTGTCAAAACCAGAAGAACGCTATCTCGCACCTCGTCCAGAATAAATCAAATAAAATTTCCGGCTATTATTGCCAGTGCCACCGCATCGAACATATTCTGGTGAAACCGCTCTTAACTGAAATGTCGTAATAGGCGTCCAGGTCAATAAAACATGCTATTTCCATCCGCACTCCACATTGTTGTCGGAAATGTCTTCTTCTCCAACCTTTAGCTGTCTGAAAGCTTCCTTTGGGCTATTGTATCCGAGGTATGACATTGGTGTTTCATTTATTTGACGAGATGTCTCGAAAGGTGACAATTGTCGTTCCACCAGAAAAAGCTTGGCCTCAAATATAAGCTCGTTCATCGAACCTATCACTCGCCGGTCGGTTGCCTTAGAAAATGATACTCTTGTCGCGTGAGGTGCTATCAGCCGCCGAAAGATAAATTCACAGCCATTGTCAATCATAACATTCCTCATAAAGCTGAGCGCACTTTGGACAAGCTCGTTATCATCCGTGATTCCTCGGCCATACATTACCAGACTATACAGCGATGCCGTATTCGTAACGATGATATACTGTGCACGTTCTGCTGTGAACAGATGGGCCGTCCAATCGACAAACGGGTTTTGATCGAGAGGTAAACCCTGTAAGGGGGGTAGGCTAACTTTTTTAGCCAGTTTTTGTGTCAGACGAAATATCATCTTACTAAATCCAACAACCAAGTCCACCGGTGTGAGTCCGCTATATATTCTTCTTAAGTCCTTTACAATAATATAGAAGCATCTGGATTGTCCGCAAGATTGGATAACCCTCCGGAACAAGTTCACTCATGAGATCATGTTTACAGAGTTCGGTGACTATCTGTTCAAGGAAATTAGGTATAAGTAGAACTTTTATATCTTTTCCCCAATTCAAGTCAGATTTACTCTTCCGCGACCACCCAACAACGGCTACTTTACAAAGGGTGGATATTTGCGTTTTGACCAGACCCTCGTACTCCGACTTGTTGAGGACGAATTTTTTAAGGAAGCTCTGTTTTCTTTTTTGCCAGGATTCTGCATCACCAGAGGCCTCGATATGAATTAGCTTGTTTTCTGATGGTAAAAAGGCAAGGACATCTAACTCAGCCTCCCATCCGCCTCGTGAACGCTTACGGGCTCGAACATTAGTCCGGACGAAGTAACCTGAATACTCATACCACTCTGCCACAAGTTGTTCAAGAAAGTTCATAGTAATTTCCTCCCGCACGGCCTAACATTTATTTAACTGTATCGTTGCAGTCTTTTATAATCTATTCAAAATCAAATCTCGAAAACCTTTTTTGTTTGAGACTCCTGTAATTGTATATTTTTTACTGCTATAAGCAACGCAGAGGATTTATTTTTCTTCGATGAAAAACCTATAAATGGTCTATCCTGTGAAATTAAATCGTATTCAACACAGACTAATTGAACCTCGCAGCCATCATCCCCAGCGCCACCGCATCAAACATATTCTGGTGAAACCGTTCCTTCCAGGCCCTGTCCTGAGTAAGATAGACTTTAAGCTCGGGGAACTTGGAGACAATTGCCCGGGCCACCTGTTCTTTGGTTGCCCAGCCGTTGCCGGTAATAAACTTTTTGACTGTGCTGGGAGAGTAACTTACCAGCTTGATCCGCTTTCTTCTGGCGATTGCCTTTATCTCATCGATGAGCACGTTCAATAAATAAGCCTTGCGGCTACGGGCAAAAAAGGCATTTTCTACTACCACAAGATTAGGTTTGAAGTCTTTAATCAACCTGAGGATTATCCTTCTAGCAGACTGCAGGTTATCGTTGGGAGAACTTCCCTTCTTTATAACTTTGACCCCATGATAGACGAGTTGCCCTTTATCCAAGAACGCAATACCCATAATTCTTGTGCCGGGATCGATGGCGAGGATTCTTGAGTTTTTCTGTGGCATGTTTTTTGAGTAGGCGCAGCAAGAAGCTGCCACGCCTGCCCAGATTAGCGATTTTCTAATTGACGGGAACAAACAGCTCCCAGAGCTACTGCCTCAAAGACTCTGATGTGGTAAGAATTTTTGTTTGCGTTTTCTTTTTTAAATTCGTGCACCAGGAAGGGATACTTTGAGGCGAGGGTTTCTACGAGCTTGTTTTTGTTAGCCTTGTCCTCGCTGAAAAAGAAGGCTTCCAGGTCTTTTATTGAATACTGATACACTTTCAGGCCTTTTCTCCTGGAACTTTGTTTTATTCTGTTTACCAGACAGTTCAAATTCTTCGAGCTGCGAGATCTGTGCAGTTTCTTTATTGCCAGAACATTTGGCTCATGTCGCTCGATAAAACTGTACAGCAGCATCATGATTTTTTGCAGCTTTTCCTTCGACCACTTGCCCTTGACGACCTTTACTCTCCAATCCAAAAGCTCCGGTCCTTTAAAGACCGCTATGCCGAGATATCTTGTACCGGGATTAACGGCCAGGATTTTGGGGTTCTTTTTGGTCATATTGTTGAATTAGATGATTAAATAATGCAGCTCGACTTTTCTTGACCTTATGGGAAGGTAGTTGTTTTACTTCGCTGAGGGTCTGTCGTAGAAGCTGTTCGGGGTATCTCTTCGTATAGCAAAGATAAAGTGCCAGTCCCTTTCGATCATTAAGCTCATTGGCCAGATCCAAGGCAAGTAGCTGTTGTCTGTCTCTCGGTCTAAATCGCTTAGAAGCTGTTGAATTAGATTCTAAAAAATCTTTACCATCGATATCGTTTTTTAATATATCTTTTTTTATCGTATTATCGTTAGGGCCGGCAAAATCCTGCTGTTTCGCGCCTAAATGAACGGGATTTTGGCTCTCGCTAGCTTGCCCAGAAGTTGCACTTTTGGTATGTCGGGTGTTGCAGTTTTGTTGCTTCTGCTGTCCTACTTTTGGTATCTGGGAAATGCCCTTCCACTTGTTTATCTGTATAAGCAGGTACCTTCCAGTATTTTCAGTCTCAATATATCCGTGTTTTCTGAGGGTATTTAGCCACCTAAAGACGGTGTTTCTATGTACAGCCATATCCGAGCTGATGGTTTTTACCTTCCTTAACAAAAAGCCGGTTTTTCGATTGGCATTGAGCAAAAGATAAAGAAAAAGCCATACGGCGCTTCCCATCTTTCGATAGTGCTTTGCTTTCTCGTCAATAACCAGACCAGTCCAGACCGGGGCCCACCACTTTTTTTGATTGTCCATATTAACAATTGGTTCTATGGTCCATTTTGAACCTCTGGTTTATTTTGTAGGACCTCTTGCTCTGCTCTAAGAATGTCTTTTTCAAAGGACTTGCGAAAATCAATAAACAAGGCATCGACCATCACGCGATAGAGCACACCGAGTCTAAACATGTTTTCTGGCTTCGGCACACAAAGGCCATTCTCCCAGCGGGAGATCATACTGGCATTTTTTATCCTCAATATCCGAGCCACCTCCTTCTGCAGGAGGCCTCTTGCCTTACGGTGTTTGCGAAGAGAATTAGGTACCCTCTTGTGTTTGGTATTCTTCATAGTTTTCTTGAATAACTGCGTGTAGTCAGAACACCAGAGGTTGAACCAAACTAATCCGGTTCTGCGTTCCATCTACCAACCGGGAATACACAGCTTACAGAACCTCGATATTAGAAAATGGTGACTTCATGGCTGACCGATTAATGAATTAACGCTTACACTTTCAAGCTATCAGACGGATATATCGAAAATAAGAAGGGTAAAGTTGCCCCTTCCAGCAAATCAAGAATTGCTTTGAGGAAAAGCTGGGTATAAAAAAACACCCGTTTCGGGTGTTGACAAGATCTGTTGCACAACCACACCCAGTGTTCTAACAAACGGTTGATACCATAACATAAGATAGTATGTTGGTCAAGCACTGAACGTTAGTGACTCGTACCACTACCAAGAAGTTATTGCCTATACTTTAATTAAAGGCATCCAGCACGTGAAGTTTGAACAAGAGTGGAAAAATTGCCTTTTTGGCAAATTAGGTATGAACTGGGGAAAAGCTGGGAATAAATAAAAAGACACCTGTTTAGGGTGTCACTAGGATGCTGGATTAGTTCACCTGGTGTTCAAGTACAATTGCTAATACCGGAAGATACGATGCTACTTCGGGAAGCGTTGGTTAAAATGCACCTAATAATCTAAACAACCTTCTTAAACGCCTTCTCGGCTTTTCTAAGATTTCAGAGTAATCAACAACCTTAAACTTAATGAGATTTGCCTTTTTTGCTGCAACTTCAATGGCCTTCTCTTTTCCTCCTAATTCATCAATCAAGCCCAGGTTCTTTGCTTCTTGGCCCAGATAGGTTTTACCGGATGAAATTTCCTCAATCACGTCTTCTTTTAAAGAACGTTTTTCTTTTATTCCTTCAAGAAAAATCTGCTGAATGATTTTGATCTCTTCCTCTCGCCTCTTTCTATCTTCTTCTTTTTCTTCTGAGCTAAGCGGCTTGAAGGGAAGACCAAGCAATTTATGAATTCCTGAAGCTACAGTATCTACGTCAATCCCGACTTTTTTCAGAAACTCAGAAAAGTCTGGTCGAATACTTGCTACTCCTATCGACCCTAACGTACTTAAGCTATCCGCTACAATAGCATCGGTCGCAGCGGCAATCCAGTAAGCGCCAGACGTTGCGGTTTCCCTTATCCAAGCCACTGTAGGCTTACCGATAGATTTAATCGCTTCAGCAATCTTCTTAGAAGGTAAGGGAGTTCCTCCGGGAGAATTTATTTCCAAAACCAGAGCTTTGAGACTTTTACTTCTTTTTATCTTTTCTAACAATCGGACAGTTACTTTTGAAGAAACTACTCTCACACCCAAAGCTGATGGAAAGGGCTGCTCAGAAACAATCGGCCCCTTTATCGGCAAAAACGCAATTTTCCCCATTTTCTCTCCGTTCTTTATAAAGTTGACTGACTGGAGCAGAGCAAACTTCCAAGAAACACATCCGGCATCCCGCTCGTAGAATAGCAGGCAAATCTTTTTTATTCTGTCGTTGCCGTTTTTACCACTGCTCTTGTTGTCGAAGAGCTCAAGGATTGCTGGCCGGTTTCTTTCTGAAGTTTCTCAAGTTTCAACTGGAGTTCCAGCTTCTCCTTTTCTAATTGAAGCTTCTCAGTTTGAAGTTTCTCAATCTCCACCTGAAGCTTTAACTTTTCCATCTGGAGTTGCTCTATTTCTCTTTGAAATTTCAAGTTGGTTTTTTGAAGTTCTATCCATGCTTCCTGAAATTTCGCATTTTTTATCCAGGATTGCTCAATGGTTCGAAGCCAGCTTTCAGCAAGCCTTTGTCGCTCCTGAGGAAGACCTATGTTCCCAAGCAATTTACTGAATACATCGTCACTAATATAGATTACTTGGGGAGGGCCAGGATACCCAAAACGCCCATAAGGGGAATAACCCTGACCACCAAATTTCAAGCCCGTACCCAGATCAGCCATGACGATACCTGGTAAAAAGAGCACCATTACTAACATTGTGAAAACTGTAAGCCATTTCATTCTTTTTCTCCTTGAAATTCTTTCATCATTTCAACCAAAATACAATTAACCACCTAAACTCACTTCTCCCATTCTTCCTATGTTATTCAATGTTTATAGTCGCTTTCGAGAACCTTCCGGGTATTACAGTCATTATCACCAAAGTTACTTAGGCTATCCTGCATGTTGATTATTTGTCAAATCCAAAGATTCGTTTACCAGCACCAGCCGCGTAAGGACAGCAGATGGAGCAGGTGCTTTTAACTAACGCAGAGGCGCGAGCTACTATCTCTTTGCTCGTAGAATCCAAGACCTGAAACTCACACTCCAGCCGGTCGCCGCGAGGTAAGGGAAAGAATCCTGAGTAGTGGTATGGCTCTTTCGAAGAATCCTCATGAACTATCCACAAATTGAACCCCACCCGGTATTGGTGACTGGCAATCGCCTCAAATTCAAGAGTAACGCCCTTTGTGTAAAGGTAGCTGGCCCCATCGAATCCCCAATATCTATGCCAGCCATATCCTTGGTATGTGTCCCAGCGGTATGGCCATTCTGTCTGGGGTCCCCAAGGCTCGCTCTTACACAAAGCTACAACATAACTATGTCGCCCTGGTAGTATCTCAGCTAACCTTGCTGGGCGGTTGCAATCATCTAGCGAGAACATCCAGAGGTCAGGAACCACTTTCACGAGCGCAACTTCGTGCGGCAGTCGAGGCGGTCCTGGATACATTTGTACGGGTGACAATGCACAACCAAAGACAATTAGAGAGCATTCAACAAACAAGCTAAATAACAGAATTTGCGTTTTTTTCATTTGTTAGCTCCTCCGTCTTCCACGTTCCTTTAGAACAAAATATAACTGTCTATCACCTTCCTTTCTACCTTAAAATTGCTCGTACGGGTCGCCATTTTTTTGACGGGCGACCTCATAATCTGTGCGGAAGCCTAAAAGCTCAGAGTGTAAAACAAAAGTGCTTCTCAGCACTCCTTTGCCTAATCCCTACAATGTACTATTTTACTTAATACAGCCTACATAATCGAGAAAATTATTGCTCCTTCTGGTTATGGCAGTGGTACAGCTCGTTTCGCTGCTTACCAGTTTTTGGCCTCAAAGATATGAAATTCCTGCCTCTATCAAACTGGCAACTCGACATGAAAAGTAGAACCCTTGTCTTTACCTTCAGATTCGGCCCAAATTCTACCTTTATGGGCTTTGATGATCTGGCTGGTGATATAGAGCCCTATGCCCTTGCCTCTGCCATGAAATTTCTTTGCCTCTTTGCCTCTTTCAAAAATTCTGGCAAAGAGAGTTTTCTGTTCTTCTTTTGGGATACCTGCTCCTGTATCTTTAATCGCGATCTGGATTTTATAATCTGCTGGTGCAACTTCAATCGTTACCCCACCTTTACTGGTGTATTTGACCGCATTATCGACAAGATTAAATAAAGCTACTTTTAGTTTTTCAGGATCTGCTTTGATTTTCTGTATTTGCGCGGATTTTTTAAGTTTGAGATAAAGACCCTTAGCTCCAGCCTCGGGCTGATGCTCCTCTATTATTTCTTTTAAGATAGGCTCTATCCCAATATTAGGCTGGAGTGTGACTGCCTCTTTGCCTGATTGGAATTGGGAAATATCCAACAATTCATCAACTATTTTTAATAATCTACCTGTTGAAACCTGGAATTGTAAAAGAACCTTCTTGAGTTTTTGAGGTACTTTCCCATAAGTACCTTCAAATATTAGGTCTAAATACCATTTCATTCTGGTTAAAGGGCCTCTTATGTGATGCTGGGTGGCTATGACGAACTGGGTTTTAACTTCACCCAGTCTCTGCAACTGCTTTGTTAACGTCTCTAATTTCTCCCGCTGCCCAACTTCCTTCCAAACGCTGCGGACCAGTAAAATACCAAGCACAACCACTATTGCGAATAAGCCGAGATTACTGACGAATTCTCGCAGAGTTTGCGATAATAAAGTCCTTACTAACAACGACGCCCAAATTGCAAAAGTAAATAACTCTGCAGCGATAGCACGAATATCAAAAAGGCGATGTTTAAGGATGCTATAAGCGACGAGGAATATATAAAGGGTAATCGCCCAGTTGCCAATTGGTGGGATAGGGATGTCGTACCATAAAAAGTAATTTGTGGCTCCGCCCAAATAACCAGCGATGGTCCCTAAAAGGATGTAGCTTAATTGAGATTTTCTAACTGCAGTTGCCTGTTTATAAGCTCTGGACAACAAAATGATGGAGTAAACAGCACATGCGAACCAAACAAAGAGAAAAGGTGCATATAAAGGTCCAGCAGAAGGCCAGAACTTAAAGCTCATCCTTGGCTTAACATCAGCAACGAACCAAGGAGTAAAATTAGAAAGGAAAAATAGGAAAAAGACCAAATAACCGAAAAACAGAATAACTCTTGCCCTTTTCTTTGCTGCTTGCTGAACAAAAGTAAAGACAAACTGCAAATAGCTTATGGGAATGAAAATAGCCCCGGCCATTAAAAGCCGGCTCCAGATCAAAGCGGCTCTTGCAGTGCCGGAAGTCTGCCAGAAAAAATAACAGTAGCTCCAAAATGCTATGAAAACACAGAACAACCCGAAGGTTTTGTTAATACTCCGTTTTGGATTTTTTACATATACGAAGATTCCTAGAACGGAACTTGAAACGGCATTCAAAAGTCCCGTGAGGACGTAGAACATATTATTTCATTTTAACACGAACCAAGAAATTACAAAAGTCTGTCAATAGTCACGCTCCATTCGAACGTTCATGTTTTCTGGCAAACTGCAACCGCTTAAATTCTTAGAGGTTCGTTTCTTGGCAGAAAGTCGTAGTTCGACAAAATAGATAAAAGCTAAGGGTAAAAACATCCTTGAATACCCTTAGCTTTTGAGGTTCTTTATTACCTTTTGTACTTATTGACATTACCTATTGTTGAGACGTCACAGTATTTGCCGCCCAGACCGCGGCTTTCGCCATACAGGCCCGAATAGCTTTTTGCATCGGTGTCTTCATCTGCCCGCCGACATCAGCAACGCGGCTTCTCCCACCGAATAAGAGATTCATTGCAGCCCCTAAGTCTTTGGGAGCGGCTTCCACAGTGGTTGAAGCAATAACCACATTTGTGCTAAGATCAACCACGTGGATGTTCATCGCTATATGGTCCTGTTGGAACATTCCTCCAATTGCGTTCGGGGCCAATATCTGTGAAAAAACGTTACCAGGGCTTACTGTTGGGTCGCTGATCTGCGTCACTCTCTCGATTCCCCAGCCGTACCCTCCAGCAACGCTGGCTTGACTTGGCTCATATTCCGTGACAGCTCCTTCCATGAGGTATTGGGCCACCGGAGTGTTTGGGTCCATGCTCCCGCCGGTCTCGGTGGTCCGCACCACTGTAAAGACTCCTGTCTGAGTCAAGGCAGTAATCAGTTGATCTCTCATTCCAGAGCCAATGGGGTCTCTAATGGTCAGGGTTTTGTCAGGCGGCACAGCCGCCGATCCGGTCTGGATGGTCGTTCCCGATGTCGCGATTTCCGTACCTGACCCGGTCCTGTTTGCGATCTCAGCTACAACTACTGTCACTCTGGGGCCAGAGTATTGCATTGGCTGAGGTTGTGCCACAACTCGCGAGCCGGTCATCGTTTCGTTCCAACTCTGCTCAGAGCAACCAGCAACAACCAGAAAACTTAGGACCAACGCCCATGCTACATTGACAGTTTTCATAACTTGTACCTCCAAATAGAATTAATAATAATGTAATGTTTACCCACCTTTACAATTTACGTGGGTCAATTCCTAAAATAATCATTGCCCTTTCAGGAGCTTAAATTTTCTGACAGAGTGCAACCGTGTATATCTTCAAAGGCTCGATAAACAACCTCACTCGGTTCTTATCGAATCCACTTTCAACCAGGAGGTTTTTAAGCTGACCGGGTCTGCGGTAGGTTAAAGGCCATCCTACCACTCTATCCACAAACGGCCTTTCAATATTAGGTATCACGTTCGATACTATGAACCAGCCGTCAGAAGAGAGGTGCTTATAAATCAACCGAAACAAATATCTAGCATCAGATTCGTTGAAATAGTCTAAGAGGCCTACCATTTCTATAATATCCGAAGAAAAACCAGTTAAAGTGGCCGGCAGACCTTCAGTCTTTGTGTATATCCACTCAAAATCATTCTGCTCTCCGTCGCTGATTAATTTTTTTGATAGTTGTTGACTGAATTTAAGAGCGCTTTGGCTGTTATCAAGTAAAGTTGCCTTTACAGAAACTTGTCCATTTAGTGCAGCGATTGCTCCAAAGATCGACCTTCCGCTCCCACAGCCTATGCTTAGAATCCGAACAGAGTTAGCTCTTTTAGAGCGTTCGATAATCAAGCCGCTTAACATCTGCTCCACAAGTTTCAGTCTATTTCTCACAGCCCGGGCATTACTCAGGAAAGTCTGCCAGAAAATATCCCCTAAAGAAACCGCTCCCTTTGCTCGCCTTTCCGGAAAGGTATAGATTATCTCCAAAGCCTTGTAGGTCTTCGCCCAATGCGAGGCTTGCCTGGCATCTTTGCTCCAACCCGTAAATAATTTTTGAGATACCGTGAAAGGCACTATTCGTAAAAAATACAATATAGGGACTCTTATGGCTCGCACAACGAGGCTATGTCTTTCAAACTCAATTCCATCAAGTGAAATATTCATCGCCTTCTCTTCTTGGAAATTCCAGAGACCTTTTGGGCAGGCATTCGTAGCGGAAGTGCGCAAAATAAAAGGGACACCGCCGCATCGTGCTTGTCTTAGGTCCGCCAGGACCCGCCACGAACACAAGCAAGCAGTGTCCCATATCGGGACACTGCCCTTGTGCGTCTCGTGGCAAAGTTTACTGGCGGTTTAAGACAAGACGCCCATTGGTACAGTGCTAATTTTTCAATTTCAAAAGGCGGCTTTATCAGCCGCAAAATCTTCTATTCGATTCGAAATCCTCCAACTTATTAATCAAGAATGAAAACTCGAAATTATTTCTGCAAGCTTGAAAATAAATTTTACATAAATATTGAGGATATTGTCAAATAAAAAATGCTTCGACCAATCCTTTCGGTGGTTTTTTTACCAGAAAAATCTGCATCTTATGTTCTCTAATCGCTTTTACACAAAGAATCGCGCTTCTTAAACCGCAACCTGCGTTGCATGATGAGGGTCTAAAAGTGATGCATCGCTAAGGCTAACACACTGCGGTTGTAGGCACAGTCAGAAGACACTTTTCCTTTTCAACTAACTTTCGATTTTAGCCACTGCAAAACAACCCAAGTTGCTTCCAAATCTTCCTGATTGTACTTTAAGATCTCATTCATTACCTCGGCCCGCTGTTTTTCATCTTCCATCTCGGTTGCCTCTATATACTTGGCCATCGCCCAGTCTCCACCATACTCATATTGAGTTCTCTTAAAGCCTATATATTGTTCAACTACCTTCAGGCTATAGCTGGGTAAGGGAAGTGCTATTGATTCTTGTGTGATAGGTAACAAGTCGAGCAGATTAGTCAATATCCTTTCAGCAATACTTTCATGGTCTCCAAAACGCTCTATATACTTCTTGATGTGATCTTTTTCATAGTGGTGCCAGTGAACAAAAGGGACGTCCCCATATTCACTCAAAATACTGCTGGCTTTTACTAGAAAATCTTCCCAGCCTTGACGGTCGCCTTCTTCTCCAAAGCCTGCTACAGCTGCGATGTACTTGCCTTGTTTATCACTAAATATTTGCATACCCCACAAATAAATTTTTTCTGTCTCATCAAGTTGGGAAGGAAGCCCCTCCAAATCGAACATCACATAATTGGTATAAGCAGGGATTGCTGGGGTTTGGATAACAATTTCCTTGCCCGATGTCATAGCACGTGCCATCCGAAGTATTACCGCTGCATCTTTTCCCACTCGCCGACTCTTTTTGCCCCAAGGACGACTAAAATCAGCCAATTCTTCCTCAGTAAATGATTCTAAAAGCTGCTCTATCGTTTCTATTCCTCGCCCTCGAAGCGCACAAGTCATTCCCTGATCAACACCTGCTACTATTGCAATATCTCGGTTCTTTTGTGCTCGAGGCCAACAATAATTGTAGAATCCACAACTGTTGCATTTTGACCATCCTACAGGGCTATATGGTTCAGAAGTTAATAGCTGAAAACGTAGAATTTCGTCGAGAGTTTCTAGAGCGGCGGCACCACCATCGTATGGCACGTCTACAATATCACCAGTACCACTATGAACCTGCAGTTTGTGTGGAGGCTGCCCAAATGTTTGTTCATATAACCAGCCATAAAGGCACATTTGAAGAATTATCTCTCGATGATCCTTTTCGTTAATCCTGCGAGATATCTTGGAATCGCGGATAATATATGAACCGCCGTCTTCGGCGACTAGAAAGTCGGGAACTCCAGAAATCTCACTTTCTGTTCCTTCAATAACCCTGTTTGCTCTGAGCAGTGCTTGATAGATTACTGGTGAACATTTACTGACTTCTTTCTTGGTCTGCGATACTCTCTCCTCCGCTGTTCCTGAACTAATATCTACCACAGAAGGAAAGGTAGCTAAGTGCCTTTTTTCGTGCTCTGCGCCAAGACGTTCAAGCACTTGCTCATATGGCCCTGGAGGGGCTTCCTCAATACCTTTCTTCTTAAGAGTAATTCGCAATCCACATTCGGATGGACGAAAGAACGAATAAATGCTAGACGCACTCAACTTCATAGGATGTTCCTACTTATAGCATATAGCTCGCTTACATCTTAAGTTAAGAGAGACTTAGCATAATTTTCCGAAAAAGGCAAAGAAAAATTTCCACTCAGATAAGGGACCATACTATTATCTGGATAAAGGGCGATACAACTGGTTGGGTGGCTTGGGCTATATGTTTGAACGATCTTATCATAAGAAACGATATGATTTGGGTTTTTATCAGTAGCGAAGAGATTTAGAGGTATGTACTATTCCAGAACCTTCTACAATTACGTTTCTTGGACTTGGAGCCATAGGAGTTTTGGTTTTAAGAAATATAAGAAATGAGGGGGCTGCAGAAGTATTATATAGGTAGATTTGTTAGGTCCTACTGAGGCAGAATCAGTATATGCCATCCCCCACCCAAGCCAAGTATTGCCTTTTGAGCCAAAATCTCATAAAATTACGGATATGGAAAAGGCCGAAGTCAAGTATATCGCGGATTATCTCAAAGACCTCGAAGAAGGTTTATATGAATGGGATTATCGAGGGATAACTACACAAGGCCATTTGACTAAACTTTAGGACATTATCGAGCGACTGATGAACGCAACCTTCAAAACCAAAGACCAAGAGCTTAAGGTACTTTCAGCTACATTAGAATACAAAGCTCGCAATTGTAAGGAATGTATTGAGGTAAGGACAGGAGTAAGGAACTAACCGATATGGACGAAGAAGCTGACACAAAGGCGATAGAGAAATGGTTGCGAATGGTGGATGAACCACTGGCGACAAAAGAGGGAGACAAAAAGGACGAGGAGCCAAAAAAGAAAATAACTGGAGGACGCAAGCATGGATGAGGATTCCCACACTGCAAAAGTCTTTCAAACAAGCCCAGAGATTACACATTTTCTTTTAAGAGGTCTTAGGATAAGTGGTTTGGTTATTGTGGCATCTCTCGGATTAGCTGGTAGAGTTAGAGCAACATATCTTCATTTGGACTCTACTCCCGCTTATGCCGAGCGTTGTAATGCGGGGGACTATCTTGATAGAGACTGGTACTGTCTTTTAGATGAGGGGCAGTATTACTTCCTTGACAGAGGCCAGTATAATTTGTTCGGAGAATTGGGCTATCTGTTGGGACATCCTTGTTATCCGAAGCTGTATGAAAGAGATTTAGACCAAGCGATTGGATTCACAAATAGAGTCAATACAGGTTGGCTCAGCTTGTGTGGTAGGCAAGTTTCAATTAGTGAATATGCTATATGGACTCACTACTTTAACGCAGGAGATTACATCGACAGGGGGCGATACTATTACTTAGATAAAGGACGGTACTATTATCTCGATGAATTGCAATACAACTGGTTAGGGGGATCAGGCTATATGTTTGAGCGTCCTACTTATCAAAGGCAGTATGATTGGGGGTATTATCAGTCTGTAGGACAATGTTCTACTCCAGAGCCTTCCACAATCGGATTTCTGGGACTTGGAGCCTTAGTAGGTTTGATTGTAAGAAGTGCAAGATATAAAAGAAGCGCTGCAGAAGTATTATAAAGATCGATTTGTTATGGTCTAACTGGGGCAGAATTAGCATGTCCTCTTGCCTCACCCGAGCCTAGCAAAAAGGTAAAGGTGGGCTCGACTTCTTTTCAAAAACTCAAAGAACCGAGGTGTTTTGCATAAGAAGCAAAATCTTAACCTTTTTATTTGCCATAGCCTCTCAACCAACTATACAACGTCTTTTCGACCAGATTGTTTAAAATCCGCAAAAAAAGCAGTTTCCTTAAGAGGCAAAAATCCACCTCTTTTTTATTCTGGCTCCTAGCTTAACCTTAGAATAAGATGAGGTTAAGTGGAAAGGCAATCAAAGAGTTTAAGGAAATCTACTATCAGGAGTTTGGACAAAAAATATCAGATGAACAAGCCCAAGAGATGGGAGCAAATTTGTTTTCACTGTTTAAAATAATTTATCGCCCTCTACCCAAAATAGGTAAGCACGACGATGATAATAAAAGCTCCAAATGCCTTGGGCGAATGTAAGCCCAGGGGCTTGCTTATTTGACAACATCTTCTGGCGCGTTAGAATGCGCGCGCAAGAGTAATGAAAGGTTATTGAGGCCGGGTGTGATAGGTACTTTAAAGATATCACCGGCCTCCTGACCTCAAATATATGTCCCGCTACTTTATCTACTGCCGTAAGTCCTCCGAATCGGAGGACAGACAGGTTCTCTCAATTGAATCCCAGATGCACGAATTAAAGAGCCTTGCCGAAAGGCTGAATTTGGCTGTGGTTGATACGCTCACTGAATCCTACTCTGCGAAGGCACCAGGTAGACCCATATTTAATGATATGGTAAAGAGAATTAACCAGGGAAAAGCTGACGGCATCATCTGTTGGAAGCTCGATAGGCTCGCCCGCAATCCTATTGACGGCGGCCAGATAAGCTGGATGCTACAGCAGGGAGTCATCCGGCACATTCAGACCTATGACAGAAGTTACTATCCCCAGGATAACGTATTGATAATGGGTGTCGAACTTGGCATGGCCAACCAGTTTATTCTGGATTTGAGTAAGAACGTTAAAAGAGGTCTTAAGACAAAAGCGGAAAAGGGATGGCGGCCCGGCTTTGCCCCGCTGGGATATTTGAATGATAAATCAAAGGGTAAAGGTATGAATGAGATCGTCAAAGACCCTGATAGATTCAAGTTGGTAAAAAAGGTGTGGGGGCTGATGCTTACCGGAGGTTACAGCCCACCTAAAATTTTAGATATAGCCAACAACAAATGGGGTTTTAGGACCGTTCATGGAAAACCTCTCTCAAGGAGCGGTATCTACAGGATTCTTACCAATCCTTTTTATTATGGCTGGTTTGAATATCCTCAAAGGAGTGGTAACTGGTACAAAGGGGCCCACCAGCCAATAATAACTGCCCAAGAGTTTGATAAAGTCCAGCTCCTTTTAGGAAGAAACGGAAGACCCAGGCCCAAGACCCACAACTTTGCCTTCACGGGCCTTATAAGATGCGGCCAGTGCGGAGCAACGGTAACGGCAGAAGAGAAAAATCAGGTTATCTGCTCAGTTTGCAGATACAAATTCTCCTCTAATCAGAAGTTCACATGCCCGAGATGCCAGACAGCGGTTGAAAAGATGAGGTCGCCTACCATCCTAAAATATGTTTATTACCACTGCACAAAAAGGAAAGACGCTAAGTGTACTCAAGGCTCGATAGAAGTTAGGGAACTTGAAAGACAGATTGATAAGTACCTTTCCAGAATCCATATCTGTGAGAGTTTCAAGAAATGGGCTATAAAATATCTTAAAGAAGAAAACAAAAAAGAAATTGTCTCAAGAGAAATTATTCTGAGCTCTCAACGTAGGGCCTATGACAATTGTCTGAAGAAGCTGAACAACCTCTTTCAACTTAAGATATCTCCGCTGAATACGGATGGCAACCTGCTTTCAGATGAAGAATATGCCAGACGAAAAGCCGAGCTTATAAAAGAAAAAGCCCGGCTGGAAGAGATTCTCAATGATACCTCTGGCAGAGTTGAGAAGTGGTTAGACGATGCCGAAAAGACCTTTGCCTTTGCTTGCTATGCCAGAGAATGGTTTATTAACGGCAGCCCCGAAGAAAAAGGAAGGATTTTGCAGGCCTTAGGTTCGAACCTAACTTTAAAAGACAAAATTCTTCACATTCAGCTTAAAAAACCTTTGGTTTTCTTTGAACGTGTCCCATCTGGGTTAGCCCAGATAAAAAACAGGTTCGAACCTAAAAATAAAGGCCAAAATGAAGCTAAATTGGAGCAATTTTATGCCAAAAGTCCCATCCTGCGGAGGGAACGAGACTCGAACTTAAGTATCCCATAGAGAGCAGGGAATAGGACTCGAACCTATAGTAAAATGACGTTCCTATTTTAGGATTTAGATACACCTACTGCTTTCTTTTCTTCCTTTTTCTTCTCCTTCGGGATTGGCCGATAGATAATTTTAAAAAGTCTCAAAAGGTTGGCGGCCAATTCATAAGCTTCATAATCGCTAATGTCTTCTCTGAACTCTTCCTTATAAATGGATTTGAATTCTCTGATTGCTTGTTTGCTCAATTGCATACAATTTTCACCTTATCAGAGGAGTAAAATCTGTCAAGGAAGTAACCAAAGACAACAAATTCATGGATAATACAACTTGCACAAAAGAATACCTTGAGCGTTTCTGCCAAGCTCTATCCAGAGTTTTACCCGAGTGGTTTAGACTTCATTCTAAGCTCCTCATAATGGCAGACCCAAAGACACACGAAATTAACTGCTGTTTGGATGACCTTGCCAACGAACTCAACTACAACCAATATGTTTTGTATTTTTCGCTAAGCTGTCTGGCTGAACTGCGATTTATCGAATTCCCTCGTTCTTGCGAATTTCATCAAGGAATCAAAATAAAGGTACTCGTCTGTTATTGACGATACCGCATTGGCCAAAATCTTCTTACAAACATGCAAAAAGCATTTATTTATTGTCGAGTTTCAACCGAAGAGCAGGCAGAGAAGGGTTATTCCTTGGATGCTCAAGAGAAATACTGCTGCGATTTTGCCATGAGGAACGGCTACAAGGTAGCGGGTGTATACCGGGACGAAGGCAGAAGTGGCACTAACCTAAACAGACCTGCTCTTAAGGACCTTCTTTCAAAAGCGCAGGAGGACAAATCAATCAGTGCGGTCATTATTCAGGAGACCGATCGGCTGGCTAGGAACACCAAAGACCATCTTACTGTGAGGGCACTGCTCCAGAAGGCCGGAGTTAAACTTATTTCCGTTGCGCAGCCCATGCTGGACGACAGCCCAGAAGGAAATATGGTCGACACTATTATCGCCAGCGTCAACCAGTTTCAGTCTGATATCAACAGTCGAAAAACCAAAAAGGGACTGCAGGAGAAGTTCGACTCAGGCTGGTGGCCTGGGTGGGCACCACTTGGATATGTCAACAAACAAGTAAAGGATGGCCAAAAGATTACGGTACCTGATCCGGAAAGATGGCACCTCATTAGAAAAGGACTAAAAATGTATCTGAGAGGCAACTACTCTGCGCTGGAAATAGCAGATATCCTTTATGAGATGGGGTTAAGATCCAAGACCGGAAAGAAGGTATGCAATAGTGTCATGACGAGTATTCTTAGGAACCCTTTCTACGCTGGCCTGATGAGGTGGAACGGACAGGGGAAGATCGGCAGACACAAGCCAATGATTACACTGCAAGAACACGAACTAATCCTCCAGATAATGGACGCTCATAACTTTTTTGCTTGCCGAAGAAGGAAACACGATTTCCTGCTCAGAGGCTTTATGTTCTGCAACATGTGTGGTAGTAGGTACACAGCAGAGAAGCATCCGGCAAAGAACAATATCGCCTACTATCATTGCGCTTTTAATGGCAAACGAGGCAACGAGCGTCCGCACACCAATAGAGATCAGAATGTGGAGGTCAAAAAACTGGAGAGACAGGTTGAAGAGGAATTCAAGAAGATTCAGTTCAGTCACGATTTCATCGGCCTGGTGATCAGAAAGCTCAAGAGCGCTTACCATAAGCAGAAGAAAGAAATAGATGCTGAAAAGCGTATCCTCTACAACCAGAAGCTGGCGGTCGAAAGGAAAAGGAATTTGGCTGAAGAGAAGCTTCTCAATGGCGTGATTTCAGACGAAGACTTCACAAGGATCAAAACACGAATCAACGAAGAGCTAAGCCAAATCCAATTCCGATTGGACGGGCTGGAGAGCCGGCGAACCCTCGATGTGGATGTAATAAGAGGAGTACTGAGCCTTACTCGGGACATTCATTCTGCATATAAAAAAGCCCCATACGAACTCAAGCGACAACTCTTGGGGCTGTTTTGGGAGAGGTTCTTCGTTCAAGACAGAAGAATCGTTCGAGCAATTCCTACTAAGCTCGTGCGAATCCTCCTCAAAGAAAGACAGGTTATAATAAGAAGCAACTGGCTCCCCAGTCCAAAGCTCATTATAACCATGCAGGACTCAGGATATATAATGACAATAAAGGAGAAATTAGTAGAAATTAAGAAGTTTTGTAGGAACTCAAGAATTTCTCGTGTTGTTGGTGCGACTGTTTAATTTTGGTCTTTTTTCCTACCTTCGCATTATTACTGGCCAACCAACACTTCAACAGCAAATCAGCAAACTGTTCTGCAGCCGCTTCTATCAGGTGATCATTCCGTTTTGTCTTGTAAGTAGGAGGTGGAGTCTGACGAATTTTTTGAATCGCATCAAACTGACTTGATGGTCTTTTCCGCATGGCAATATTTCTCATCTGATTCAACCATCTTATCCTAGTAGAGAGACCCTTAAAAGAAGGGAGATATTGCCTGTTGGGTCAAAATCTCTGCTAAGGACGTTGTTTTGTTGCTTTCGGCCCCCGCTACAGCTCAACCTCAGGAATACACGACAACAGACGTAGACAACTCTCTAATTGCAACTGGCATTTAAGTCTGCGGCATGCCAATTCAAAACCCCGAAAACATCCTAAGATTGATGAGAACCGCAACCTGCACCCTAAGTAGCACAAAATAATTTGCAAAAAAGTGTTGACCAATAGATTACGAGTTTTTACTATTTCCAAAAAACCGTACAACAAAAATGTTGGTTGTGGGGAGTTAACCAAAAGGATTTGGTTATGGGATTATTTTTACTGACCCTCGTACAATTCACGTTCTGCCAACGTAGCGGCCCGCCGGCACCATGTGTACACAGCAATGGAGGACAATATGACAATATAAACTATCAAAAGCACGTATTTGGGCTTGATATAAGTGTTTTCAAAACTTATAATGATAATATAGGCAATATAGCAAGAATAGGCAATATACAGTCAGGTCATTTTAGCTCTTTGAAAATTATCAAAAGAAGCCTTTCAAGTAGGAAGGTTAAAAGGTTACGTGTTTAGACCAAAGCCTGGTGACTTAAAAACAAGAAGATTTAATTGCGAAAGGAGAATAAAATGGAAAATACAGTAATTCCGTTTCCCCTTCACTTATGTTTTTTAGCAGATAATTTTTTGCTAGTGGTGAGTAGAATTTTAGGGGGTGAAACGATTTCAGAGGGCCAAAAGCGAGTATTAGAAAAAACAGAAGCTTTTTTTGAAATAGCGATGCGTGGTAAGAAATACTCGGATACACTGAAACTTGGTGAGGACTGTGTTGAGGCAAGCCGGTCCTACAGTGCGGTTCTGAAAGCTGTCAAAACTATCGATAAGAAAGCTCAGCCAAGCGAGGTGCTCAAACACTATATTAAATTTCTCAAAAGTATAAGACGAGAGCCGAAACGGGTATCTGGTGATTTACGCAGCGAGGCACAAAAGATCAAGAACTTCTTTGAGGTTTTGAGAGCACTTTCTTGGGAAAAAGTAGAAAAGCCAGTTGAGGAGGTGGTTTTTCAAGGAGTATAAGGATGCTGCAGGATTTTCGGTCAGGAAAATACTATCGACAAAAGGTTGAAGAGCACATGCACCACTTTGAATGGTTGCTTCTAGAGCTTAAAAATGACCTTCCTTCCTCTGGGCCTCAAAAATTTGCGGACGCTAATATTCAATTACTCGAATATGTCCGCAAATTTTTTTTATCGGAGATGCAGCAAATTAACTCAGAGAAAAAAATCGTAGAGCGATGTCAAAAATATCTGTCTTTTCTGCGATATTTAGCGAAAAATATTATGCCTTTCCTTGACAGAGTAAATGAGATTTTTATTCCCGAAGAATTACTTCTAACTTTTGCTGATCTATCCGGTGAACTTGCCAAGAAGCTACATTTTAGTGAAAAAATTGATTTACGGTTTTTTCCTCGCTGGGACCTTAATTATGGAATCCGTGGCTTTCAAGACTTTGTAAGAGGCACCCTAGAAGAAAATTTTCCCGCAAACTTCATTTCAACAGATATACAGATTTCTCCAGAATCTCCCGAATGGTTCGTGTTTATTACATACCCAAGAAGTGAATCCCGCAATAGTCTATTACATCCAAATTTAATTCATGAACTTGGACACCTAGTAGACCTTCAAACAGGAATAAGTAAGGCTATAAAGGGGAAAATTAAGATTCCGAAACGGAGTTTCACAGAATTACTCCAACAAGAGCGACAAAAACCGGACTATCAAGCAGATGAAGAAGATGAACAGCGACAGAAACTCATTGACGAATACATAGAGATTACCGAAAAATGGCTCTCTGAACTGATTAGCGATTTAGTAGCAACCAATTTGCTTGGTCCAGCTTTTTTCTTTGCCTTTTTTGAATTAAGCAATTTAACTAGTTCTATCAACGACTATAGCAAAGGTCATCCTTCATCGGGACTTCGATTGCGATTTATTTTAGAGGAACTTTATCAAATGTATGTTAGCACCAAGTTAATAACAAATAAAGAATTAAAACAGGCTCTTCATGTGTGGTATTTAGACCTAAAAGAGAAGGAAGAAAACGGAGAACTCGTGCCCCGAGTATCTTCGGAATTATTAATCAGCGACCCTAATAGTAAATACTTCAAATTAGTCTATGACACTATGTTGTACAATCGGAGCATCATATTGCAGAAGGCTAGGGAAAAAATCAAAGTAGTTTCTTGTGATGCGGACAAACTCAATCTTGAAGTTATTTATTTACTTAACGATATGGTATCTGGGAAGTTACCTTGTGAGTGGTTGGATAACAGGAGTGGAGAAAAGAAAGCATCTGACTTAACCTCTATACTTAATGCGGGGTGGTTAGCATACTTAACCGCAATGGATAAATTCTACTGTTTACTTGATGCGAACAGCGGGAGTGAAAAACTCAAGGCATTAGATAACTTCAATGAGCTTTTACTTAAGGCGATCGAGTCTGGGCATATATTAGCCAAATGGCCAGGAGAGTAGTTTTATGAGCGTCTTAACAAGAGACACAATAAAACATCGTTTAAAAAAGGATCTTATAGTTAGGCCAATTTTGGATTTAGATGCCCAAGTCGAAGAAAGCTCTATTAACCTTCGTTTAGGCACCAAATTTATTGTTACAAAAAGAACAGAATATGGGATTTTGCCACCCTCCAATCTTTCAGCATTTCTCATTAGAAAATTTCAGGCCAAACTTCACTATAGATTTGGTCAAAAAGTCCTCCTCCACCCTGGTCAATTAATATTGGCTTCAACTTTCGAATTTATAGGCCTTCCAAATAATCTTTCGGCCCATGTTTTAAGCCGTTCTCGTTATGGGCGCATTGGTTTAATGGTTGCCACTGCGACATATGTTCATCCAAATTGGAAGGGAGTTTTAACATTGGAGCTTTTTAATTATGGCGATGCTCCAATTCAGCTCGAATGCGGAGCTTCCATAGCACAGTTAGTATTAGAAGAAGCCGCTCCTTCGGTAACAAAGAAAAAAGGCGAAAAGAAGAAATTTCACCTCATCCCTACTGAGCCTGAATTCGCTGAAATGAAGGAAGGAGGAAGGAAAGAATGGTCTAATCTAAAAACATTTAGAGAATTAGCGGGCTTAGGAGAGTCAGAAGAACCGAAAGAATGAACGTTTTGTATAAGGCTCTCAAATCACCAGTGTTAATCAGTTATTAGTAACCCTTCCAAAAAAGCTAATTTCCTCGCCAGGTCTTACACAGTTCGGCGTACTCACAATCTTTGCACATAAAGCTGTCCCGGGGGAAGAAAACTTTGTCTCTGATACCTTTTAAAATCTGCTTGGCAAGGTAAAATAATCTCTGATGGTTGAGATTTTCCCTGCTTACCTGTAGTGGAATAATCTTCGGCCTTTTAGTTTTAACAAAATCAATCGGTTTAGGAATCGTTTACCAAACGTCAATATCATGTGCACGTGTGCGCCATAATTATCTAACCCGCAATAATAGCGTTTCTTGTCGGTATAAGAACCTTATGGCATCCAGCGGACTGCTAACACTCAGCCTCAAAAGTGTTTTCAAGTCCTGGTGCGTGATAGGCAAAATAAGAGTATCGGAGTCATCCGCATATGCGCGAAGCCTTTTCATAGCACTTCTTGTAAATCCATTTCGAGAAACAAGCGTTCCATAACGCCCCTTTTTACTGCCATCCAAGTAATCCTTCATTTGCCTCACATCCTCGAGCGATGCCTTGTCTTCCATATTTTTAGCTTCAGCTATGATACTCTTTATTTCGTATCTGTAGAACCAGGGTTCCCAAAATGGGTATTGATGAAGCATCTCAGGACAAAACGGGAACTCAATATCATTATAACCACCTTGAGAGGGGCTATGCATCACTACATTTTTGGAATCAACAATTCCGGCGAAAGCTATTCCTAGGGCGTCTAAAACAAAATGTTCGTAAAGAATCCCCTCACCAACCGGACAAAGGTCCAAAATCCCTATGAGGATTTCTGCCGGTATATTATGACAATGGACAATTTTCGTACGAGCTTGGTGTTCAAGCCTCTCGTATTCGGCGCGTCTGCGAGAGTTGATGGCCTCTATGTAACATATGTAGTGATTTTGCAAACTCATACTATATATATCGGCAAAATTATAGGACCACCTAAATTAATTGCACCTGTGGGGGTTATATGAGTACGTATCAGTTCTTTTTCTGAAAGCGCTTACAAGCTCCATAGCAAAATCAGGCAAAATCAAAAAAGAGGTAGTTTTTCTACCTCCTTCTTTATAAAGAACTATTTGCCTTCCCAGGCATCACAGGGCTCACCATACTCACAATCCTTACACATCCAGCTATCTCTGGGAAAGAAAACGCCAGACCTGATTCCTTTTAGAATCTGCTTGGCAAGATAAAAGAATCTCTGATAGTTGAGATTTTCTCTGTTTACCTCCATCGGAATAATCTTCGGCCTTTTAGTCTTCACAAAGTCGATTAACCTGAGAGTCCTCGGGGGCCTTCGGTAAAGAATCTCATAGGCATAGCTATAAGCAGTAAGTTGCAGATGATTGTCCAGATCACTTTGGTTCATGGTTTGACCAGAAGTCTTGAATTCACAGATACTATCTGCCTCTTCGATCAGATCGATGACGCCTTCCAGGTTCACGGGCAGCTTTTCGCCAGTGACTAAATTGACAAACGGCACACAAAAAGGCTGTTCTGCTGCTCTAATCTTGCTATGGGGACGCACAAAGTAGAGAGATAACATCTCCTTAGCCATAATTGTCAATCTGGTGTCGCTCTCGCCATTTTTGAAACGGACCTGACTGTCGATGTTTTGGGCATACCAGTCTGCATCAAAGATCTTGTAGACTGTGTCCAGCGAGGCATCACTTCCATTCATCCTCTGCTTATTAAGCCAGCAGAGGGCCGCGTGGAGAGAACCTCCAAAGGCCAAACCTGAAGGCCTAAAGGGCTTAGCAAGTTTGTCAATGTACTGGAACTTATACTTTAGTGGGCACTGCGAATACAGATTTATCTGTGTACAGGAAAGATAGTCCATAATGTCACCTCCTTTCGGTGCTTTCAAAAAATGAGTAAAAAGGAATTGCCATTCGGTGTCGGGATTGCTGGGCGTGGTCTTTTGGAACCTAAAGTGAGAGAATGGAACAGATTTACGTCTCAAGTACGAAATTAGGCAGATCCAGCAGTGTTTCCCAGGGCAAAGGATGATTTGTAGCATGTTGCTTTATCAAAAGAGCTATATATCCGGCCACTACAATTGGACAGTAAATGATAGAACGGGCCGAGCATGGAAGGTGCTCAGCTTCATTATTGGTGTATAGATTGTGCTGGTAAAAATCAACTTCTTCAATATTAGTCGGACGGATACTATAGATCCTGGCAAATTCAGCTCCCATACGAGCATCAATAACAAGTGGTATCTTCCGGTTAAGTTTTGCTCTTTTCCAAACGTTCTGTCTGCACGTCATATTGTCAGCGGTAACTATTACCACACCCTCCAATCGCTGACCTGTGTACCGC
>Ga0315314_1000262_pt1 | contig 67068 bp, 58 predicted proteins | sample TDP9_MG_FD_203631 | JGI IMG/M metagenome (GOLD analysis project Ga0315314, IMG submission 203631) | Freshwater sediment microbial communities from Lake Towuti, South Sulawesi, Indonesia - TDP9 | ecosystem: Environmental > Aquatic > Freshwater > Lake > Sediment | place: Indonesia: South Sulawesi...
ATACGTTCAAGAAACAGAGCAACTTGTTTTGTAAGTTTTTCGATAATTGTGTCTTTGTCCATGAAGCTTTTATCGGACAAAAACAAGGTTTTTCTTCAATTACTCAAAAAACCGTGAACGGTTACGAATTTTCTTCATATTACCTCTTGTGCTCCGACACGTCAAGCCGGGCAGATTCCGGCTCATAGCTATCCCCAAATCCTTCGGCCTTGAGGCTGCGACCCATCAAATTAGAAGTTACAGAATAGTATTGTGGAGAAATAAAATTTAAAGAGATACCCCTAATTTTGACGAAGAAAGATATGAGTCTCAAAGCAGAGCCTAAAGTGAAGATACTGTGGAATTGGCAGATAATATACAGCAAAGAGCACTTTAGGTTTTAAAAAAGCAGTTTTTACACATAATTTTCCTCCGAACGGCAGGTGTATTTTATGCCTGCCGTTCCATTATTTATAATGAATCAGCACGCTGTTCTGTATTCCCGGGAACAAGGCTTACTCTCCATCCCCAGACTAAAGCCCAGTAGCATAATACCAATTACAGTTAAAAATTGCCGAAAGAACTAAACATAATACTAATTGAAAGGCCCAGGATTCCTGCTCCCCGAGCGGAGTCGAGGACAAGTTGCGCAGGAATGGCAAGAACAGCCAATCGGCAATCAATAAATAGAATTGGTATTATTTTTTTGTTCACCATTTGTTTTTGTCTGCTCAATTGTCAAGGTAGGCAGAGGCAGTCCAAGCAAAAAGTAAAATAGTCCGACCACGGGCAAAATGATAATCTGAAAGCCTCCGAGAAGCAAAAATCCTATAAGTATCAGCATTCCAAATCGAGCAAATTTATTGTATGCGTTAATAGCGTGCGGGGATTTAAGCCTGGCATAAACCATCCTTGAGCCGTCCAAGGGCGGTACGGGGATTAGGTTAAATACGGCTAAGATAATATTAAACAGTATAGCCAGCAGCACAAAATTACCAAGAAGCGGTGCCGCTCCCAGCCTGAATACGCGGAAAAGCACAGCTAAGATAAGGGCCAACAATATATTGGCAAGAGGACCTGCGGCTGCAACTACGAAGATTTGCCTTTTAGTCAGGATTGAAAAGTTGACGGGTACGGGTTTTGCCCAGCCGAAATGAATCAGAAGCGGCAGAATTATTGTGCCGAAGAGACTAATATGCGCTAAAGGATTTAAAGTCAGCCGTCCCATCCTTTTGGCTGTGTCATCGCCATATTTGTATGCCATCCAGCCATGAGCATATTCATGAATAGTTAAAGACACAAGAAAAATAGGAAGCACAAATAAAAATGTCGAAGCTCTACTACTTAACATTGTATCTGTTCACTATGAAAAAATAATAACCATTCTCATACGCAAGACTGCATCTCGTCTGCAACAATGAGATTAATCTATCCCTTGTTCGCAAACAACTTCAGCTCCTGCTTCAATAATATTAAGATTATTTTGTTTTCTTTCAAGTGTTGTTTTGGTACTAAAAGGACGTAAAATTGAGGAACATAGTGAAATTGGTGTTAAATTGGGCTCAGGAGGTTATTATGTGTTGTAGCTGTATGAACAGGAGAGAGTTTGTAGGATTAACCACGGCAAGTATCGCCGGCGGAGTTCTTGGCCTCAGCACTCCGGCTCTTGCCAACAGAAAAATAGTAGAATGGAACCCGGATAATCCATTTATTGTCACAGGGAAAAAATTAAAAGTCCAGCCGATTCTTATGTATCGAACCCCCGAACGTAAAGAACAAACCTCCTGGAAATCGTGGGGAGGGGTACAAACCGAGCAGGCTGCATCGCAAGAGTCCAAAAGAATATCAAAAGAGCTAAACTCGTTATCCGCCGGCGCTGATTTCCCTCTCGAAATACTACCTGTTGTTAAGGTCCAGACCGCTGAAGAGACATTACAGGCTCACGAGAACGATTATGATGTAATCATTGTCTATCCGGCCACGGGTTCGGGTGACATTCTCAGGGCGTGCTTTGCAAAGGAAAAAGACACCATAATATTCGTCAGACATAGTTCCGGCCCGATTTATTACTGGTATGAGGCGCTCAGCGTCAGATATCTAAAAGCGGATGAAAACGAATCGGAGCAAAATAACTACCTTAATCATGGAGGCGTGTATATCTATGATGTTGTAGTTGACGATTATCAGGAGCTTCTCTGGAGGCTGCGGGCACTTTATGGACTAAAGAATTTTATAGGGACACGCATAGTTGCTCTTGGCGGTGCCTGGGGTAAGTATTCGCCGGAGGCCCCCGATGTTGCTCGTGAAAAATACAAAATCGAAATCATAGAAGTCAGTTACGAAGATTTGGCCCCGCGCCTTAGAAGCGCCAAAGCAAACAGCAATCTGGTTTCAAAAGCAGAACAATGGACTGAAAAATACCTTTCGCTGCCCCATACAACACTTATGACCGATAAGAAGTTTGTGGTCAATACCTTTCTGCTATATAGTGTTTTCAGAGATTTATTGCGCGAATATAATACGCCGGCATTCACAATCAGGGCCTGCATGGCCACTATCATGCCGATGGCCGAGACAACCGCCTGTTTGGCTTTAAGCTTGCTCAATGATGAGGGTATGCTTGCTTTCTGTGAGTCAGATTTTGTCGTGATACCATCCGGGATTTTATTGCACTATATATCTGGCAAACCCGTATTTCTGCATAACTCGACATTTCCACATAACGCAATAGCCACCTGTGCACATTGCACCGCTCCCCGCCGGATGGACAGGACACATTATGAGCCGGCAAAAATAATGACACATTATGAATCCGAGTATGGTGCGGCGCCAAAGGTGGAAATACCCAAAGGACAGGAGGTCACATTCATTGACCCCGAATACAGCACAGGTCGGTGGGTCGGATTTAAGGGGATTGTTAAAAGTAATCCATTTTATGAAATATGCCGTTCCCAGCAGGATGTCGAAATCCAGGGAGACTGGAGGAAACTGCTCAAGGAAGTTCGAGATTCTCACTGGATGATGGCTTATGGTAACTATCTCAAAGAAGTTGGATACGCAGCGCGAAAAATCGGAATCAAGTGGGTAGATATTTCTGACTTCGGCAAGCCCCGTTAGAAGTAAGTCATCGACTTCTAACGGGGCAAGCTCAACCGAGCCGAAACATAGTAAACGTGAAATTCTTTCCAGACTCATAATTGAAAATTTATTTAAAATAAAGCAGATTCATTATCTTCAACGCCGGTATTAAAAACAGCAGTCCATTGAAACCAAAAACTTTCAAAAGATGTTTGGCGGCGGTTATTATCTTCGTAGTTATATGCGCTTTGACCGCTTACTTTGCACCGGCCGGCGAACAGGATTCGCAGACAGGCGTAAGGTGGTACAGCACTGTCCCCCCCGTACTGGCGATTTCGCTGGCTTTTTTGACACGCCATGTCCTGCTGAGTCTGGGAATCGCCATCGTAGCAGGCGGTCTGCTTACTCAGGTTGCACAGGCCCCGCTGAGCGTAACCGCTTGGCTGGAGGGGTTCAAAACCGTCGGGGGCTACCTGGCCGGTACCATCGCAGACAAAACGAACCTTCATATCCTTGCGTTTATTCCGCCTATCTTCGTGATGATAGAGATACTCGTTGCCTCAGGAGGTTTCAAAGGAATAATTAAATGGCTGCTTAGCTGGGTAAGGGGCAGAAAATCCGCTCAGGCCGCTACCGCTATTATGGGAATACTCTGCTTCATCGACGACTACACTATCGCTATAATCGTTGGCTCGATGATGCAGCCAATCACCGACCGGTTTCGCGTCAGCCGCGAAAAACTTGCTTTTATCGTCGATGCCACAAGCGCACCTGTGGCAGGACTTGCAGTCATCAGCACCTGGATCGCCTATGAAGCGGGCCTTCTCGGGCAAATAGCAAACAAGCTCGAAATTGATAAGAGCGGATATTCAATGTTCTTTGATGCTTTGAGTTTTCGCTTCTACTGTTTGTTGATGATTGCCTTTATCTTTTTGCATATAATTATGGGCCGTGACTTCGGTCCGATGAAAACCGCGGAAGACTCGGCTAAGACAAACGCACCCGGCGGAAACAGCCAGGCTGACCCACCTAAGAACATCGGCGATTCGAATCCATCGCCTGCAAAGCAGGAATCCGGATGGGCAATCAATGCCCTCGTGCCGATGGCAGGACTAATATTGTTTCATATCACCGGCCTTTGGGTCGATGGCGGCGGACCGGCTATGCTCAGACAAGGCGGTTCGCTCCTAAGTTGGATTTACTGGCGCGATGTTATTAGTGCCGCCCAGAACACCCACCTGATTCTCGATTATGCGGCGCTATTCGGCCTGACACTGGCCTTGCTATTCTCGCAGATCTTCGGGGCGCTGCGTATGCCTGTTATTATTAATTGTTTCAGGCAGGGAATCAGGCGGGCTACAGTTCCCTTTGTGATATTGATTCTCGCCTGGTCGCTTAAGAGCTGCTGTGACAGTTTGAAGACCGGAGAGTTTCTGACTACAATTCTGGCCGGCAGAGTCTCACCTAATTGGTTTCCGCCGGCGGTTTTCCTCGTTGCCTGCGTAACCTCATTTGCAACAGGCACAAGCTATGGGACGATGGCCATCCTCATCCCCACTGCCATTCCGGTCGCCTTTGAGCTTGACGGACAAGCCTATGGTTTTACTACTATGATAAGCGTGGGTGCTGTCCTGGACGGCGCAATTTTCGGCGACCACTGCTCGCCTATCTCCGACACGACAATTATGAGCTCCATTTCCAGCTCCTGCGACCTCATAGAGCACGTTCGCACACAATTGCCCTACAGTCTGCTTGTCGCTGCTCTCGCCTTGTTCTTTGCTTATCTTCCCAGTGCTTTCGGCCTTGCGCCAGGATGGAGCTTTGTCCTGGCAATATTTATGATGGCGTGCTTTCTCGTTATCCTGTCTCGAAGCAAACAGACACTTTCACACCGATAGTCTCCCGCAAAAAAGGAATGGAACCCGGACAACTGCCCAACTGCCCGCTTCTATCACGTCCGGTTTAGCTTTTTAAGCCACTGTTTTCAATTATTAGTTTCCAAAGGTATAGCGGGATGAAATATAGAGGCCGGCAGGGGAAAAAATTCCCGAACCTTTATTTACTGTGAACGTAAAGACTTAAAAAGACAGACAAAATAGTAATTTTAGCTTTTGGGAGCGAAACTGTTTATTTTCGGCTAAAGTGCGATTCCACCATTGCCGATAACTAAAGAAATTTATAAGAATGATTTTTTCTCCCCTCCGGAAAACATCGGGTGGCGAAATGTTGCTCGATGTTTTCTTTTTTACAGGTTTTTACCGCAGCATTTTTTGTATTTTTTTCCGCTTCCGCATGGACAGGGAGCGTTGCGGCCGACTTTGGGCTGTTCGAGCTTTATTTGTTTTACTCTCGGCTCGCCCTGCGGGGCCTGGGCGGCGGCCCGCTGCCGTTCAGCCATTGCGAACTGGCCGACCTCATCGTGGGCCGTTCGACTTACATTCCAAACACTCCTGGCCCTGGCACCGGCTTCGAGGCGCACCTTGAAGATAATATCCGTAACGCGGTCCTCAATGGTATCGAGCATTTCCTCGAACATTCGTGAACCTTCACGTTTGTATTCGGTCTTGGGGTCTTTCTCAGCCCAGGAGCGCATCCAAATACTGTCCTTGAGATGGTCCATCGAATAGAGATGGTCCTTCCAGGTACTGTCGTAAACCTGGACCAAAACATACTTTTCGAGGTCGCTAAGTTCGGCTCGCAAAAATTCTCTTGCAGTTTCGTACAAGCTATCTCTCAGTTTCGGCCCATCTCCGGCAAGGTCCTCCTCTGTCAAAGAGGCCTCGAATCTTTCGTTAGCCCATCTCACCAGCTCGGTTATGCTCAAGCTGGTAATTTTATCGCTCAGCTCCCGGTCTAATTTCCCGTTGTTGAAGCTTTCGCTTAATTCGAGCAGTTGTTTATGCAGTTGACGAGGCTTGGTGTTTTGTATTCGTTCAATAGAAAGGCCGGCGTTATATTTCTTGTTGGCCCAGTCGGCGAGCGCCTCGAACGCATATACGTTAGGACCCTGCGGGCCATAGACCATATTCATAGCAAATTCGACAGGATACTCAATCTCCCTTTGCCTGTATTTAGCTGCGGTTTTTTCCGCAAGATGCCGACCGATTTGCGAGGCGTTGAGGTCTGCTAATTCCGCAATGTCCAGCTTTATATCGAATTTGGCACGTGCCCATTCGGTAAAGATGCGGATGGGAAAATCATCCTTCAGAAATTCGAATAACTGCGCACAATCTTTTTTGTCGATTTGCTCGGCGGCGGCTGAAATTAACTGCTCTTCAATCTCTTCGGGCGACTGGTTTTTAACCTTGCCGGGGCTCAGACTGACCCGAAACGAGCTCATTGCCCATTTGCATAGCCCTGCGATGTCCCAGGTTTGCGGGTCGTTGTAGTCCTCCAAATATTCGCCCATGGAAAGAGATATATTATTGGCGGCGTTGTCCTTTGCCTTCTGCTTTATTAATGTCTCAATGTCCTGTACGCTGGCCTCGGCAATGTCCGAAAGCTTCAAATCGACTCCGAAACTGGTCCTCGCCCATTCGCTGATGCACTTAAGGGGATAATCCTTGCTGAGCATTGTCTGGCAATTTTTTTTGATAGTCGAGGTAATCATTTCCTGGATTATGTTTTTCAGCCCTTTTCCGCTCAAGATTTTGCGTCTGCGCGAGTAAAAGATTTTCCTCTGGTAGTCCATCACCTCGTCGTATTCAAGCAAACTCTTGCGCACCTCGAAGTTTCGCTCTTCGACCTTCTTTTGTGCCTTTGCGATGCCCTTGCTTATCCTCTTGTGGTAGATTGGCTGTCCCTCTTCCCAGCCTATCCAGGAAAGTGCCTTGACGGTCCATTCGGGAGCAAAGATTCGCATCAGGTCATCGTCGAAGCTCAGGAAGAACTGGCTGGAGCCTTTGTCCCCTTGTCTGCCACATCGGCCTCGCAGTTGATTATCGATTCTTCTGGCCTCGTGCCGTTCAGTGCCGACTACGTGCAATCCCCCGATATCGGCTACACCCAGGCCGAGTACGATATCCGTGCCTCTGCCTGCCATATTTGTTGCGATTGTAATATTGCCCCGCATTCGGCCGTCCCGGCCTTTATGCTGCTGGCCTGCTTTGGCAACAATGATTGCTTCTCTTTCGTGGTACTTGGCATTGAGAACCTCGTGTTCAAGGCCGAATCTTTTCGTAAGAGCCGCCGATAGTGCCTCATTTTTTTCCACGCTGACAGTCCCGACAAGCAGAGGCCGGCCGGAGGAGCTGATATTGTTTATCTCTTCTACTATCGCGTCAAACTTTTCACCCATCGTCTTGTAGATTATGTCCTCAAGGTCTTCTCTGATACAGGGTTCATTGGTCGGTATTACGACGACTTCGAGCTTATAGATGTTCATAAACTCTTCTGATTCGGTGGCGGCAGTGCCGGTCATTCCCGCTATCTGGTCGTATAGTTTGAAAAAATTCTGGAGTGTTATTGTGGCGAGCGTCTGAGTCTCTTCTTTTACAGGTACCGCTTCTTTTGCCTCGACCGCCTGATGGAGCCCGTCGGACCACTGCCGACCGTGCATCAATCGGCCGGTAAATTCGTCAACGATAATGACCTTGCCGTCCATAACCACGTAGTCTTTCTCTTTTTCAAAGGTTACGTGGGCACGCAGGCTCTGCTCCAGAAGATGAGGCCATTCCATATTTGAGCCTGTGAAAAATGAGCCTACGCCGGCTATTTCCTGGGCGGCCCCTACTCCTTCGTGTGTCAGATGCACCGCCTTCTTGTCGTATTCAACCTCGTAATATTGTGTAGCGCCTGCCAATTTTGCCTGGGCGGTTTCGAGCTCGGCCTGGCTTCTCTCGATTACCTTCTGGGCTTTTTCGATTCGCTCGTTGTCCTTCTCTTTTTTAGCATCAGACTGCTCACCTTGAGCGCCGGCTATGGCCCGCTCGGCAGAATCGATTTGTCTTTTGATACGGTCGTAGCTGCTCTGGAGACTGAGCAGCTTCCTTGCGACCTGGTCTGCTTTTTTATATCTGCTGACATCATCAAAAGCCGGGCCTGATATAATCAACGGCGTCCTGGCCTCATCAATCAGGATTGAATCGACCTCGTCTATTATCGCGTATTGCAGCGGGCTTTGGACCATCTGCTCAAGCGATGTCTTCATATTATCGCGAAGATAATCGAAGCCGAACTCGTTGTTTGTGCCGTAAGTAATGTCACAGGCATATTGGCCTTTCCGCTCATCGCCCATCGTATCCATATCCGCCTGAATCGCGCCGACGGTCAAACCCAACGCTTTATAGACCGGCCCCATCCATTCCGCATCGCGCTTGGCCAAATAATCGTTGACCGTAACTATGTGGACCTTTCTTCCTGTTAGATAGACCAGGTATGCCGCCAATGTTGCTACTAAGGTTTTGCCTTCGCCGGTTGCCATCTCGGCGATTTTGCCCTCATAAAGGACGTTGCCGCCGATAAGCTGAACGTCGAAATGACGCATCTTGACATTTCGCCTTGCCGCTTCACGAACGACCGCAAAGACCTCGGGCAAAATATCTTCGGGACTGTTCCCTGCTTTTATAGCAGCTTTGAACTCGGCCGTCTTCGCCTTGAGGGCATCGTCGTCGAGCTTTTTTATTTGCTCTTCAAACTCGCCCGCCTCCAGAGCGATTAACGAATAAGACTTTATCAGCCGCTCATTACGAGAGCCGAAAACTTTTATGAGAATTTTGCTTATCTTATCAAGCATTAAAATATAAATCCTAATATCTAATGTCGAAATCCAAAACAATATCAAAATTCAACCCGCCAACGGCGGGTATTCATCAAAACTCAGCGCTGCTGGGTCAAATGTTCAAAACGCTTTGTTTCGGGTTTTGTATTTTGGTCATTTGAATTTGTTTCGGATTTAGGATTTCGTGTTTCGGATTTCGTTATTACTTAACTCTTGTTACGTACTCGCCGGTACGGGTATCGACACGGATAATCTCGCCGACCTTGATAAAAGGCGGCACCTGCACGACCAGGCCGGTTTCAAGCGTTGCGGGCTTATTTTGATTTGTCGCGGTGGCGCCCTTAATCTCAGGCGGAGTATCGGTAACTTCCAAATCGACCGTGTTGGGCAGAGTAACTATAACAGGCTTACCCTTATACATACTGACCTGTAGCTGAGTGTTCGGCTTAAGATACTTCTGCCCATCGGCAAATGCATCGTCATCGAGAATAATCTGGTCATAGGTCGTAGTGTCCATCAGCACGTGCTCGCTTCCGGATGAGTAAAGGTATTCGTATGTTCCCTTGTCCAGATATGCTTCTTCGACGGTTTCTTCTGAACGCAATCGGGCACTTTGAATTGTTCCATCGGCCAGACTTTTTAACTTCGTCTGATAGACCGCACCGCCTTTGCCAAGTTTGACGTGCTGATAATCAACGATTGCATACAGTTTGCCGTCTATACTAATGGTCTGACCTTTTCTCATCTCAGACGCTCTCATTTTTTACTCCTATAAACCATGCTTCTCAAGAAGACCACATATTTGTTTGCCTGAGAAGACCCGTAGTTTACTCAACTGCCACCTCCAGCCGGGTAATAAAAACCTCATCGTGAAGTCGTTCTTGTATCTCAGTTTCTGATGCAGTTTCAAAAAACAATTCTATTGCTTCGATCAGGTTTTTTCTTGCCTCTTCCACAGAATCGCCCTGACTTGCGACATCAAGCTCCGGGCAAAGCGCAGTATATCCATCACTTTCGTGTTCGATAATCGCAGTAAAAAAATGCTGTTTTTTCATTTATGTACCTTTCTTTGACTTTTACATTGTTACCACTGCATATTCAATAAATTCTTTCGCTTGTAATACATATTATGTTTACCAAATAAGTATTGCAAAATTGCCGCAAAATGTCAACAAAAGGAAAAATACAATGTTTGTTCCAACAATTGTGGGACTTTGTTTCTCTTCTTATATTAGATGCTGCCGTTCCAGTAGCGAGCAGCCGGCAACCTGCACAGGCCTTAGGTATGTATCGAAAGGAAAACATCAAGGAATAGGCTCAGGTTTATCTTTGCAAAGCGTACGGAGTTTCTTTTTCTCACCACCCACCGCCCAATCATCGCTGAAATCTATCCTAAAGAGAATCGCCATAATGGCCGATAACATAAAGAGAAATGATGCAAAATGAAAAAAACAGGCGATGGTAATAAAAAAATCAAACCCAGGCCGTCCCCCCAAAAAAACTTGGTAACTTTTGCCGGGCTGGAATGCTCAGCTTGTTCACATCAGGTTTGTTTTGCATACCCCTCCCCATCACCCCAATATAGAATAACTACTATCAATTTAACAGGCCGGTTGTTTGAGGTTTTCCGTCCAAGCCGAACAGCAGGAACGTGATGCGCCCATCAATTCAAAAACCGCCTGACCGCACAAACCCCTTTATAAAAAAGAAATGAAGTGTCTGACAACAATCACACTATTGCCTGCTCAAAATAGCTCGCTTGCAAGCCCGGCAGAATAAAAATCTATATGCACAAAAAGCCCGGGCTACGGATGAGTTGGCGTATAACCTAATCTTCCCCAACAACCCCTCTGCATCCTGTACAGGTCCTTGAAACCCGCGTCTGTTTCGGGCGTCCAGTTGCCCAGGTGGGTGCGCTCGACAAGTCTGGCACGTTTTATCGTGTCAGTGCCTTTCCACTTCCAATGGTCACAGTGACCATCTGCAAAGGATAAGGTTGCGCCGTCGCCGTGTCGGACGGGAGGGTCGTCCCACCATGCCTCAGTTCTATAATTAACGGCAAAAGCATCCGGTGTCATCCAGCCCTCGTCAATAAAAACGAGTCTATAGGCCGGCGGCGGGTTGGTAATTTCAGTCCTTTTCTTGATGTGTGCGCCCTTTACTCCCTGGACTTCCGTATGGCAAACAGAATTCATAGAAAACATTATAGCATACGTCAGGGCCTCTCCGCGCCGCCCCGTCGGGCACCGGTACATTTTGAGGTCTTTAATATAAGGCCACAATGCGCCGTCTTTGATGCCTTGTACAGCCGTGTCCCAGTCCGTGGAAAAGTCATCGACCCAGGCCAACTCATTTGTGTGGTCGCCCCAGGACATGTTGCGATTGCTATAACTTACGGCGCCGTTGACGAGGACATCATCGTTATCATCAGCGTACATAATCCACGCCGTTGTCAACTGCTTCAGATTGCTAAGGCAAACCGCACGCTTGCCCTGCTCTTTGACACGACTTAGTGCCGGCAACAATATCGCCATCAGCACCGCGATAATGGCGATTACCACCAAAAGCTCTATTAACGTAAAACCTTTTCCTTTACACATATCCATTCTCCTATTCTTTTGAAGAAGGCCTTTCCAAACCCAGAATTTTCACCAGAAATAATAACTCTCTCTGGTGTGCGTGTCAGCCATTATTATAATACACTCAGTCTCAGAAATGCAAGCTATTTTCTTCGTTAATTTTAATCCGATACAAACCGGACAGAAAACAATCACCAAAACAGCCTGTAAAAACGCCTCCGGACAGCGAACTAACCGAATACAAAACGTGGGAGTAAAACGACTCTCAAAAGGAGTCATTCTCAACGGCAGCCATATCCTCTGTCTCCCTCTTCTTGAGAGGTGTGGTCCACAGAAAGACCTTGTGCTCGCCACCATCCTCATTGGAAGTGAGCTTGATGACCTTATCGGGCTTGACCCCTTTCATTCGGAAATCGTGGGAGACAATCCGCGAGCCGGGCTTGAGCTTCTCCAACTGCGGAATCAGTTTCACATTCAGACTCGGAAGCAGGTAAAGAGTGATTACGTCTGCCCTGCTCAGGTCAAGGGTGAAGATGTCCTTCTGCTCAATTCTAACCAAATGTCCAACCTCGTTCTTCTGCACGTTTTCCAGCGACTCTTCGACGCGCTCCGGGTCTATGTCGTAGCCAACGGCCTTGCAGCCGTACTTTTTGGCCGCCGTTACTACGATTCGACCGTCCCCGCAGCCCAGGTCATAAACCAGGTCGTCCTTCTTGACTTCCGCTAACTCCAGCATCTTATCTACAACATCCTGGGGCGTAGGGACAAAGATGACATCCGGCTCGCGGCTGGTCTCAACTTGCTTATGCACTTCCTGAGCGTTCGCAGCGGCAGAAGGAGTGTTAAGAGCTATGTAACTTTGGTTCTCGATTTCCTTCGGCGCCTCCTGGGTGTTCGTAGCGCCGAAAGGAGCGTTAAGTGCTGTGCTACTTTGGTTCTCGTCCACCGGTTGATAGACAATAACGGGATTTGCCTCTTGAGAAGCGCAGCCGGCAAGAATCACAAAGCAACAAAGCAACAGGCCTATCTGTCTTTTCATTCTGTTTCCCTTCAAAGATTTCCTGAAAAATCAATAGTCAATTACCACAATGTCTTCCGGGATAGCCACGACGTCTCTATGGGCCGGGCCGAGGAGCTTTTTTATCTCGGTGCTATGCTTGCCGGCCAAGACCTTCAATTGAGAGCTGCCGACACTCGTTACGGCCTTGGCTTTATCATTGAGCATAACAACCGAGCCGGCCTCGAAAGAGCCTTTTACCGAGATTACACCGCTGGGCAGAAGACTTTTGTGATTTTTGATTGCCCGCAATGCGCCCTCATCAATAAATATTGTCCCAGCAGGGCTGCTGTTGAGAATCCATCTGGCGCGATTTGAGAGCTTTCGTTTCGGCATAAAAACCGTGCCTATCTCTTCGCCGGCGACAATCCGGTTGATGACATTTTTCACTCTGCCGTCAGCTAAAACAATCCGATAGCCGGCATTGGAAGCTATCTTTGCAGCTTCAATTTTGGTTTTCATTCCGCCGGTGCCGTGCATGCTGCCTCTGCCTCCGGCGTTTCGAATAATATCGCTTGTTATCTCGAAAACGGTGCGTATCGGTCTTGCGTCGGCGAATTCCCGCGGGTTCTTATCGTAAAGGGCATCGATATCGCTCAGCATCATTAAAAGGTCGGCGTCAATTTTACTGGCAACCAATGCGCTAAGTTTGTCGTTATCGCCGAAGGTCGAGCCAATCTCTTCGGTGCTCACGCTGTCGTTTTCATTCAGGATAGGCACAACGCCTAATTTAAGCAGCGTCTCGATGGAATTGCGAAGGTTCAGATAGGTTCTTCTGTTGTTCAGCACCTCGGCTGTCAGCAGGACCTGAGCGACGGTAATGCCGAAGCGGGCAAACGACTTTCTGTATTCAGCCATCAATAAAGGTTGCCCGATGGCCGCGCAGGCCTGCCGCATCTTTATATCTTGCACTCTCTCGGTTAGTTTTAGCTGCCCGGCCCCCATGCCGATGGCACCGGATGTGATTATGACGACCTGTTTGCCGGCCTTCAGCAGAGAATTTATCTGGCCAACAATTCGGTGGACAAAGGCTGTATCGATTTCTATTGTGCCTTCTTTGGCAAGCGTACTTGTTCCGATTTTTATTACAATTCTTTTTGCCTTGCTAAAGTCTCGCATAATTTTTCGCTCGTTGCTCGTGTCTTGTGGTTCGTAACTCGTAGCTCGCTCGATTCACTAATCCATAAACCACTAATCCTCTATTGTCCTGTGCGTAAATTGTTTTGCGTTGCTGCCGGAATAGTCTGCTACGACCTGGCCTGTACCAATAAGTTTCCATTTATATATCACAAGGCCTTCCAGGCCCACCGGGCCGCGGGCATGTATCTTGTTGGTGCTGATACCTACTTCGGCGCCAAGTCCGTAGCGGAAGCCATCGCTAAAACGCGTGCTGCAGTTCCAGAACACGTTCGCAGAATCCACCAGAGCCATAAACCTCTCAGCCTTTTCCTTATCGGCGGTAACAATGGCATCAGTATGTCCTGACCCATAATGGTTAATATGCTCAATCGCCTCCTCAAGGCTGTCAACAACTTTTATCGAAATAATATAATCCAGATACTCGGTTGCCCAATCTTTTTCGGTCGCCGGTTTAACATCTATTATCGATTCGGTTTTTTCACAGCCGAGCATCTCGACGCCTTTTTCCTCTAATGCGGTTTTGACTTTCGGCAGAAGCTTTTCGGCAATTTTGTTATCTACCAGCAGGGTTTCTGCAGCATTACAAACCGCAACATACTGGCACTTGGAATCGACTGTGATATTCACAGCCATATCCAAATCGGCATCGCCGTCTATATAAACGTGGCATATACCCTCAGCGTGCCCGAGGACGGGTATATTCGTATTATCCATAATATAACGAACGAATTCATTTGAGCCGCGTGGAATGACCAGGTCGATATATTCATCTAAGGCCAGCATCTCAGCAACATCCTGGCGCGTTTCTAATAGCTGAATCCATCCTTTGGGTAGTCCGGCTTTTTCGCCCGCCTCGGAGATTACTTCGGCTAAGATTCTATTGGTCTTTGCGGCTTCGCTTCCACCTTTTAATAGAACGGCGTTGCCGCTTTTCAAGCAAAGTGCAGAGATTTGCACGAGGGCGTCCGGCCGAGATTCAAAAACAACGCCGATAACGCCAATCGGACAACTGACTTTATAGAGCTCGAGCCCTTTATCAAGCTCGGTGGCGGTGATTGTTTTACCGACAGGGTCATCGAGTTTAATTAGGCTGTCGATACCGGCACAAACATCGGCTATTTTATCTTCATCGAATTTTAGACGTTTCAATAAAGGTACAGCTATATTGTTCTTTTTGGCCGTGGCAAGGTCCTCTTTGTTGGCTGAAACGATTTCGGCGCGGCGCTGCTCCAGGACCTTGGCAATCTCGGCTAAAGCGTTGTTCTTTACATCGGTCCCCGTCACTGCCAGCCGGAACGAGGCTGACCTGGCTGCCGCGGCTATTTCCGAAATATTCATTTTGAGTTTACCATTGACTATTTTTTGTTAAATACCTATATTCGATTGCCGAATTGTAAATAATCAATAGACAATAATCAATAATATTGCGGGTGTAGCATAGTGGTAATGCCCCGGCCTTCCAAGCCGGCTACGTGGGTTCGATCCCCATCACCCGCTTTTTTTATACAATCCCTTTTCTTTAATTACTCCTATGATATGCCTTTGATTTTTTTGTTCGTTTTAGATGAATTGTTGAGAAATTTACAGGGCTTTGTGGGAAACGGTCGGGAGGGATGTAAAAAATTATTGGCTCGGCCAACAGCATTATATTTTCATAAGCACTTCTATCGGCGGGAATTAGCTGTTTCTTAGCGACCGTCCTATAATAAAATTTACCAAAAATTTTGAAAAAAGTTTAATTGATTGTTGACAAAGTGGTAAGAAGTGGTACGATTTCCCAGGTTTAATTTATGAAGTGGGAGCAGCGCCATGCTTTTACTAACAGGTGAATATCTTCACGTCGTCGATAACAAGAGCAGAGTCCTCATCTCGAACAAGCTGAGAAGTCAGATTGATGTCGATGAGCACGGCAGCAATTTCTACCTCGTGCTCGGGGCCAACGGCATACTTTGTTTGTATCCCGAAAAGTATTTCGAGCAGATAGCTCTTGCGGTTACACCCGGCACTACCGCGCCTGATGAGGCTGTAGCATTCGAGCGAATCAGCTTTGCTTTGGCCAGCAAGGTGGAGCTGGACGGTCAGGGCCGATTGCTTTTGAATGAAAAATTACGCAAAAGAGCAGGATTGAAAGACCATATTACACTTATCGGTGTCAGAGACCATATCGAGCTGTGGAACAGTGAAAGCTGGGAACAATATCTTTCAGACCATATGGCTCAATACCAAAAACAGATGTCGCAGGCACGGCAGATCGTCCTGCAAGAGCAAAGCGAAGATATTTAATTTAATTGGAGGCAAAATGATTGGAACGGACTCAAATCATTGCCGGATTGTTGCCGGAAGTCTCGTCGGTGAAAGGGAAGTTGACGAACGGACCTTCGCTTCCCTGGCAATTCTCGGCGAAAGGCTGGAACGATTAAAAAAAATCGACGAGACTTTTTCCGGCATTGAATTTTCACCCGCTGTTGAGAAGCTTCAAAGCCAGAAGAGTACAGTAAATGTAGGCTGAAAGGATGTGCGTTTCGCCTGCTGCGGAACTTCGATGTGCGTGTTGAGTATTGTGCACCACCCTGCATCGCGGTGCGATACGATATACGCGATGTAAAATACGATATACGATATATGCGATACGACAGAAGTGAATGGCTCGATAATAGAGCATATTCCGGTTCTCGCTGAGATTTTGACCGAGCAGATAAAGTTACCACCGGATGGCGTAATGGTCGATGCGACCATAGGACATGGAGGTCATAGTTATCTGTTCGGTAGAACTTTGGGCCCTGAGGGAGTTATCGTAGGCCTGGATGTTGATAAAAACGCTATCCGAAGGGCCCAATTTAAATTAAAAGACCTTCCCTGTAAGATTATTTTGCTCCATTCGAACTTTTCACGAATCCGCGAGAATGTCCATAAGCAGGGTATAAATAAGATAGATTTCATATTGGCGGATTTGGGGCTTTGTTCGGCCCATCTGGCTGACAGCCGGATAGGGCTTAGTTTTCTTCACGATATGCCGCTGGATATGAGAATTGACAAAAGATTAAAGAGCACCGCTGCCGATATAGTTAATAAAGAAGATGAAAAATCCCTGGCTGATTTGATATACAGATTCGGCCAGGACAGGGCCTCACGGCGAATTGCACGGTTTATCGTGCGGGAACGAGAAAGTGGGCCGATAATAACGACCGGCCAACTGGCAAAGATAGTTTGTAATGCCCTGGCGAAGCCCGGACGAGGCCGAAAAAGTAAGATACACCCGGCAACCAGGACTTTCCAGGCGCTGAGAATTGCCGTCAATGACGAACTGGAAAATTTGAAAAAGCTGCTTGCTTCGGTGCCAGAGCTGCTGAAAAAAAATGGTTTTATAGCAGTTATTAGTTATCACAGTCTGGAAGATAGATTGGTTAAAAACGATTTTAAGCAAAACGAAAAGGACGGTATTTACAGGGTCATTACTAAAAAACCCCTTGTGCCGACCCGAGAGGAAATTGCCGAAAACCGGCGTGCAAGAAGCGCAAAATTAAGGATTGCACAGAAACAATAAAATGGAGTTTCATTATGACTTCCGATGCCAAGATTGGTTTGCTGTTAGGTCTGGTCTTTATATTTATAATTGCATTTATAATAAACGGCCTGCCGCGATTTCGCAGTAACACAAACAATAATGAGCTAACAACTAATATGGTCAACTCACCGGATGACTCGATGGGTATTGCATCCAAGGAACGTAAAGCTCAGGAAGTGTTCGACCGTGCAGAGCGAGGCACACAAGAACTTGTTGATAAAGTGCCGGTCGTCTCAAAAAACGAAGGAACGGTTCGCTTCGAAATGCCCTTACCGCAAGGCAGCTCGGCTGTGAAGGATGACTTAATTGTAGAAACCGCCAATGACAGCGTCACGCCGGCTGCTCCGGAGTCGCAAACCAATGAAACAACCAAAGTCATTACACCCAAGCCCGTCGAGCCGGCCTTGCCAAAGAACTACATCGTCAGCGAAAGCGATAACCTGGCTATCATAGCACAAAAATTTTACGGCCAAGATGTGGGTAATAAGAAAATAAACGTTATGCGGATATTCGAAGCCAATCGCAAGCTGTTGAAATCACCCGATGAAATTTATGTCGGGCAAACACTTACTATACCACCGCTGCCGACCTCGACAGCAGATAAGGGGGACGATGGAGGAGTATTTTCCGGGACGCTATTCGAGAAAGTGAAATCCATCGGCCGAAAACTCACATCGGATGAACTGCCTAAGGCGACCGGCTCAAGGCAGAACAAACAATACGTTGTACGGGAAGGTGATAGCCTATGGCGAATTGCTGTTGAGCAGCTTAGAGACGGTACTCGCTACAAGGAAATCAGCGAGCTAAATGCTGATACTTTAGAGAACGAGGACTATCTTACTGTTGGGATGCTTTTGAAAATACCTGCTAAGTAAGAATGCGGATATGGAATAAAAAACCCTAAGCACGAAAAAATCACGAAGCACAAAATCCGAAATCCTAAACAATCTCAAAATTCTAATGTTCAAATTTTAAAATTTATTGTTAGGTTGATTTGAGTTTCGGTCATTTGATATTGTTTCGGATTTCGATATTCGAGTTTCGGATTTAGTAACATTTTGTTTCAGGTTTCGATACACCTGTTAGTCTTAAGGACTCTTTACAGAGAAGCGTGTGTATTCATATTCGATTTTATATTTTAGACTCTGAGTAATTAGGATGTCCCGATTTTACCTTGTTTTTGCTGTTTTTTGTTTCACGGCAGTTTTGATTTTCGCTGTTTATTTACGTAGCGCCAACAATCGGATTTTCTATGAGCTTTGCACCTTCAGAGTCGAGCAAAGCCGATTAAAACAGGAGCTTGGCAGCAAACAGCTTCTATTGGAAGGTTTAATAAATCCCGCTGCGGTTTTACAGCGCTTTGACAAATCAAATACAAACGACTAAAAGTTGAAAAGTGTTCGAATTACCATCTTTTTCTCTTTGCTTCTGGTCGGCGCATTCCTGGCGCTGGCAGGGCGGTGCTTCTACCTTCAGCTTCTCAAGAACAACCAGTATATTGTCCAGTCTCTCAAACAGCAGCAAGGACAACTGCCCCAAAAGCCTCAGCGCGGCGTGATTCTTGATTGCCGGGGAAGAGTGCTCGCTGCGAGCAATAAAGTTCAGGCCATTAAAATTGAGCCCCGAATAGTTAAAGACCCCAAAACCTTAGCAAGTGACCTCCAGCCGATATTGGATATGGGTGCGCATGAAATTTGCAAGCTTATCAACGAAAGCAACAATCCGGGGTATGTAAAAATCAAGGCGGACGCCAAGCCAGGTGAATGTGATGCCGCCCGCAGGATTTCCAGTGCCGTGGGCGTCGAATCAGATTGGCAAAGACATTACCCGATGGGTCGATTAGCAGTCCATCCAGTTGGCTTTACGAGCCTTGACAATCGGGGATTAGACGGCATTGAGTACCAATACGACAAGCAGCTCAGCGGTTCGGCGGCACAGGATATATTCTTTGCTGATGTTCGTCGCCGGCCTATTCGCCCGGCGCCTGTTGAGCATAGCCTATCGGGCAATAACAATGTAGGGAACGCTGTTTTAACCAACGGTGCCGGGATTATTTTGACCATTGATGCTACTATCCAGCAATTTGCACGAGACGAGCTTATAAAGCAATACAAAAACTACCAGGCCGAGTCGGCTGTTGCAATAGTGGCTGAGCCCAAGACCGGGGCAATCCTGGCAATGGTTTCGCTGCCTGATTTCGACCCGGCTGATGCTCGCTCGACCGACCCGAATAATCGCCGCAATCGTGCGATAACCGATGAGTTTGAGCCGGGCAGTATTATTAAGCCGCTCGTGGCGGCAATTGCCCTCGATGCGGGCGCTGTGAACAAAGTTGAAAAGATATTCTGTGAAAACGGAAACTATCAAGGCAGAGGTTTTGGACGAATCGGTGAGTATAACGGAAGTTTCGGCGATTTAACTGTGCGGGAGATTCTGGTTGAGTCCAGCAATATAGGAATGGCCAAAATCGGACAAAGGCTTGGTAAAGACAAACTTCACAACGGCCTGAGACTTTTCGGTCTCGGCAAAAAAACAGGAATTGACATCCCCGGCGAGGCCGATGGTCTGTTACGACCTGCGCACCAGTGGACAGGATACAGCGTAACCCGGATACCTTTCGGCCAGGAAATTACTGTAACTGCGATTCAACTTGTACGGTCTTTTTGCATACTTGCCAACCATGGCCGCCTCGTTCGCCCCTTCCTGGTCAAAGCGATTGTTGACAACGATGGGAAGATTACCGAGCTGAAACAGCCTCTGCCGCCGGTTGGTTATATAGTTAAGCCGGAAGTCGCCGAATGGATTGTCAGCGATGCTCTGGTCGGTGTGATTAATGAGGGCACGGGCAAAAGAGCCAAGCTGGGCAAATGGCAGGTGTTCGGAAAAACTGGAACAGCCAACATTGCCAAAAGCGACGAACCAGGCTATTCAGACAGCGATTACGTCGCTTCTTTTATAGCCGGTGCGCCGGCTGACGACCCGGCCATCGTGGTTCTGGTTTCAATCCGCAAGCCGAACAAGAAACTCGGCAAAGGATATACCGGCGGAGTGGTTGCCTCTCCCGTGGCAGGTAAAATAGTCGAAAAAACCCTCAACTACCTCGAAACCCGATTTGCCCGCGCGAACTTCTGACGTCTCTGAAATCACTTTGGGATTTTTACCCCTATATATCCGCTATCGACGCAGAACTGGATAATGTCACGGGCCAAGGGAGCGGCGTCGCTTGAGCCGTGCTGGCCGCCTTCAACAACAATAGCGATAGCGATACTGCGGTTTGTGCCGTCAGCGACAAAACCTCCGAACCAGGCGTTCTCCGGGGCTTGTGTTGAGCCGGTTTTGCCATAGACCTTGATGTCCTGCTTTGCAAGGTTTCTAAGAACCGGCTCGAATGTAGAGTAAGCTGTCCCCCCGCTCTCATTAACAACAGCACTCATACCCTCGTAGATTACCGCTAAAGTCTGTAATGAGATGTTAAGGTCGATACCGTGACTGGTGGCTTGCGACTCCTCGCCCGTATTTTGTGCTGTCTCCGTATTGATTTGAGATTGCTTCGCTTTGCTTGCAATGACAGAAGGCAAAAAAAGCCGAGGTGGTTTATACAAGCCGCCTCTGGCGATAGCAGCCATTGCATTTGCGACCTGCAAAGGCGTAACTCGCAGATTGCCCTGGCCGATGCCGAACCATCTTCTTTCGCTTTCACTAAGCGGCGGCACCTGCTCAAAACTTGAGATTTGGCCACCTGGGATATTGTCTGATATAACGCCCGGTAATTGCCTCAAGTTCCTGCTGTTCTCGGTTTCAGCAATCGAATCGGGCGGAAAAAGTATGTTCCGCCCATAGCCGAATTTAAATAGCCATTGCTGAAGGACGAGGGGGTCAATGCTGTCTGCAAGGCGGGAAAAATAAATATTGCAACTGCCTCTGACAGCATTGCGCGCGCTATTGTTTTCCCATTTAGAATCGTGGCCTATTCTGTATCTGTTGTAAATCCAGCAGCTTGGCCAGCCTTTGGGGGCTTTCTGAGCCACGCAGGGTATGACCTTCTCCGGCGTGATTTTGCCGGATTCAAGTGCTGCGATAAGAATCAGCGGCTTTACAGATGAGCCGGGCGGATACCACTTATTTATTGCTCGATTTATTAAAGGCTTATCAGGGTCATTGGTAAGGTCGACGTAGTCAAACCTGGCACGGTTCAAATCAAACACCGGCATCGAAACCAATGCGAGGATGTCACCTGTTCCAACCTCGATGACAACTGCCGCCATCCCGGGTCCGCAGTTCGGGTCGTGGCTGTATGTGGTCAGGTAGTTTTCTATTCTTTGCTGAAGCTCGATATCCAGCGTCAGCGAGACATCTTTGCCGAACCTGCTTTCTGTTCTACTTATAATCTGACTGTCTATGTCTTTAACCTCTTCCCCTCTTCTGCCGCGCAGGATGGCTTCGCAGACATACTCAATTCCATCCTCTCTGCCACAAATCTCTCCGCTCAAATAGCTTGATAGTTTGTCGTTTGCAAAAAGTCCTCTGTCTTCTATGCTGTGTGTTACCAGACCAACCCAGCCTATTGTTTGTGCTGCAGCCGTCCCATAAGGATATGTCCTTTGTGCTTTCGGCAGAATCTGGATACCACTAACGTTCAAGAATTCCAGTTGAGCGGCAAAGATATCATCATCGGTTTTTAAATCAAGCAACGGCCTGGGGTCGTGCATTTCAGAAATATCAATTTTGTTGACAAGCCGAAGCCGTTTTGTTTCGTTTGGTTCCTTCGTTTCAAAATCAGCTATTGCCTCATAATCAGGGATACTGATTATGTCATTATATTTTTTACGAACTTCGGAGTCCGGGAAAGTGCGCCGCCAGCCCTGAAACGTGCGCTGGTTCCAGATAAAATCATTTATTTTTTGTATCTCGGCCTTTATCTCCGAGGATTCCACTGCCCTGAATTGGGCACACTTGTCGATTATATGCTCCAAATCTGTCAGGCCGATATCCAGCCCTTTTTGTACTCTGGCCACAGCATCTGCATCTTCTTTCTCGGCAGCCATTAATTGTCTGCCTCGCCTGACCCGGTCATCCATTAAACAACTAAGCTCGTAACTTATACACAATTGGAACTGTGGTTCGTCAGTGGCTAATATTTTGCCTGTTCTGTCGAGTATTTTTCCTCTGACTGTTTTAAGCTGGTGGGATTGACCTCTTTGGCGTTTTAGCTCCTCGATATCACTTTGAACCGAAGATGTTGGAAGCAACTGCATTTGTGTCAGGCGGAGCAAACAGACCAGTAAAAGCAAGGCGCTTATGATTACAAAAATTTTGATTCGCTTATCGTACATCTTGTCTTGTCTTGTCTTGTCTTTAGTAATTCATCCCGGCCTGTCTTCGACGGGCGGGATTCATTCTGCGGTTCGCAATTTATCATTCATTAGGCTTGGATTCAACGTCTGCCGGAGCGATTTATCTTTATACGCATCCACCAGGCTGACGGCAAAAATAAAAACGGCCCTACCAGGGCCGAGTACAAGGCTATTCCGAAAAGAGGAGCGTACATATTTGGCGGAGTCGGCTCACCCTTTATAAAGTTTAAGAAATAAACCAGCAGGCCGGCCAAAAGAGCGGTGACAAATATAGCAAAAAATTGATAAGTCATTTTTCTGATAGCAATGACATTATGAAGGTAAGCCAGAGCCGTGCCGAAAAGACCGAAGCTAATCATTTGCGGGCCCATCGTCCGACCAATAAGGTCGGCAGCAAAACCTATTGTGAATGAAGTTATGATGGCCTCCGTGGTATTGCAATAAACAGCAAAGAATACCAAAAGTATTAACAGCAAATCAGGCTTGATATTCAAATCTGCAAAAAAGCTGGCCTGCAGCACCGTAGCAAGAAGAATTAAAACTGCAAACCGAAACCATCGCATTTATATATCCTCTGCGGCTCCAATCTTGAAATCCATCGCAAAAAAGGAACCCTCAGTTACTCTGGCGGATTCATTACGATTATATGTACGTTCTCTGCCTTTTGTATGTTACAAACCGGTTCGACCTCTATATCCCAGAGCAAAGGTTCGGCATTGCGTTCGCATCGAGCCACTTTTCCTATAATCACAGCAGTATCCAGGAATCCGGGCCTTTTACTGGCCATAATCTCAGTGCCAATTTTGACTTTGCTCTTTATCATTTCCACCCTCGCTAAGCTGCCGCCCTTGCCCTGCATCAGCCAATCCGAGCCGCCGATTCTTACAACTGTGCTGGATTTTGGGTCTGTAAACAGCCTGACCTTCGCGGTGCGGGCGTCCACATCAGATATAGTTCCAATGATACTATTATCGGCCAGAACGAATTGGCCCTTAACCAGGCCGTCATCCTCCCCGCGGTTTAGGATAAGCTCGCTCCGCAGCTCATTGATAGAGACAGTAATGACATCAGCCGGCACAAAACCCATTCGTTCCCAGCCGGGTATAATACGCATTTGGGCGAGCTTTTCTACATTTTGATGTTCAGCATCGCGCTGTTGAGTAACGTTGGCAAGGTGGTTCAGGAGTCTCTTGTATTCGTCTCGACTAACCACATCTCCAAGTGGCCGGCGAGCACCTGCCGAAAGTGAAATGTTTCTGCCGATGCTTAAGGGCAAGCTGAAAATGCGGTGAAAGGCAAACTGGAATTTGTTCGTCAGATTTTTGGGGGAGAAAAGAAAAATTAACCCGGCTAAAGTGAACCAGGTAAACAACATTCGTCTGGAGAGTCTAATTTGCTTCCTTGCCATTATTGTATTGTGGTTCCGCCGGACAGAAGCGACCTTGCCAGTGTCGGATTGCGTATTGTAAGTTCCTCAGATGATACGCATTAGGGTTACCACAAAGCGGCAGGCCCAGCTCGATGGACGAGGAATTATTCCCATCCGTATTCGTTGTGGTCCATCGTATCCTTCCACAGCTCCAGGTTTTCAAGATAGACACTGGTACCGCGAGCTACGCAGCTTAGGGGGTCTTCAACAATTTCGACCTTCAGGCCGGTTGCATTTGCCAGGACCGTATCCATTCCGCGCAGCAGTGAGCCGCCGCCGCAAATATGTACGCCGTTGTCGATGAGGTCGGCGGCTAATTCCGGCTCGGCCTTTTCCAGCGTCGCCGTAACGGTATCTATTATTGCAGCGACAGGGTCTCGGAGCGCCTCTCTGATTTCCTCACTTGTTATAACGATTTTTCTCGGCAGACCGGATATGGTATCTCTTCCCGCCACTTCCATTGTCAATTCCTCTTCCAGCGGAGCAGCCGAGCCTATCTGTATCTTGACTTTTTCAGCCCTCGGTTCGCCTATGAGCAGGTTGTAAGTTTTCTTAAGATGGTTGATTACCGCCTCGTCCATATCGTCACCGCCGATACGAATTGACTCTGAGGTGGCGATATCAGCCAGACTCATTATAGCAACTTCAGTAGTTCCTCCGCCGATATCGACAATCAACGAGGCGGTAGGGTCTGTAATCGGCAGTCCGGCACCGATTCCTGCCGCCATCGGCTCATCTACCAGATAGACTTTGCGTGCGCCTGCACGTTCGGCACTATCTATAACGGCCCGTCTTTCAACAGCAGTTATTCCGCTCGGCACAGCGATTACGACTCGAGGCCTGACAAGCCCACCCCTGCCGTGCACCTTCCTGATAAAATAGCTCAGCATCGCCTCGGTGATTTCGAAGTCGCTGATTACGCCGTCTTTGAGAGGTCTTATTGCGCTAATCGAGCCCGGCGTTTTGCCTAACATTTCACGTGCAACAAGACCGACAGCTTCGCCGTTGTTCAGGACAATGTTGGTTCCTTTGCGAACGGCAACTACGGAAGGCTCATTGAGGACAATACCTTTATCCCGGACACAAACCAGGGTACTGCAAGTACCGAGGTCGATACCCATATCCATACTGAACCAACCTAAGATTGTGTCCAGCACCGCTTTCGACTCCTTTCTTGATTCGGCAAGCCCGGCTTGCCGAACCGTAATTTCCAACTAGCTATTTTTATATACTAAAGAGCGGTATTGTCAATAGTAAAATTTACGTTGGGATCTTGAATATCGTGCCGTACTGCGTATAGCACTGATAAGCGACAAAAGCTGCAGTAGCCAGAACTGCACAAAATGCCAGAGCAAGAATAATGGTATAAAGGTTATCCGACACTGTTACCTTTTTGCCGCGAGCCTGCCCATTAGGACTCATATATCAGCCTCACAAAGTACAAACACATCTTTTGGGTTTTCTACAAATTAGTACTGACGTTATCACCAACTTTAGGTTGTTCCTTTGTAACGTCCATAAGCTCCAGGGTGCCGATTGCCTTTTCAGGCTCAACGTCTAAAATTACAATGTCACAAATAAACTTATCGTCCCGAGTTACGTGGAATATCATATTTTGTTTGACACCATTTGCTGCGCCGATTGATATCTCAGCCAGAGAATTTTCCAGGTCCACCGTGGCTATTAATCCTTCCAAGCCGATATCTACCGTTGGAGGAGCTACTTGTGCTTTCTCTTTTACCGTTGTAACCGGCTCCGGGGCCACAATCGCTTTGCCGGTTTGCCGCAGGAGCTTGTCTAACTCGTCTTGCAAAGCTGTCTTTTCCTCAAGCAGTTGTTTCGATTGTTTTTCCAGCGTTGTAATTATTGCCATTTTCTCAATAAGAGCGGCTGTGGTTTCTTTGAGCTCCTTGTCAGAATCGATTTGCTCAGCTTCAATTGTCTTTAGATTAGCGAGGGTATCTTCTAACAACTGCCTTTGCTTCTCATTGGTGTCGTAAAAGTCTCTTGTTATGGCCTTCCATTTACCCGCTTCCTCAATCAAAGCCGCTTTTTGTCTTTCAGCCTCGGCGAGTTTGGTGTTTAATTGGCCGAGCTGTACTTCAAGGGCACTGATATCACTTTTTAATTTCCGTTCCCGCTCGGCTGCATCCTCAAGAGTCTTATTTTTATCTTTTATGGCTTGTTCCTTAATCTGCTCTGCAGCATCCTTTTCTCTCTTTTGGTCAAGATAATTTTGTCTGTAGTTTTCAGCATTAGCTACATAAGTTACGACAATGCCGCAGAGAAAAATCGAGGATATCGTAAGCAGAACTATTAATATCTTTGTAAGCGTGCTCAAAACAGGCTCCTTTCGTCAACTTTGTGTTTTCTTTTCAATACACCCATTACCCTACGAGAGGGCATCCTATACTCGATAAAGGGATTTGGATAACCTCTTTTGCCCGGCACCAATTATCTGTGAGCCTGCCTCTGCCAGCAACAAGCAAGGGCAATTGGTACAGGCCGGCAAAATGCGGCATCCAGCCCTGATATTATATGTATATACTACAATTTTACGCTTAAAGCTCGGAAAGGTCAAGTTATTTTTGGCAAATAGCCTAAATTAAAATGGGCGGCGAAAAATGGATGGTGCTAAATCCGGTAACTCCGATAACCCTATTATTTTCAGGCGTCAAGTGTCATTTTGTACATTGCAAAACGGCTTTTGCAGCAGCGATACGGACAAATTTTGACTCATTTTGCAGCAACTGCGGCAGAAATTTTGTCGAGGCGGGTGTGCAAATTTGGCCTATCGCCAGCGCTGTCAGCACATTTGCACGTTCCGCGGCCTCCATATCAAGGCTGCTCGTAAGGTTTTTCTCGAACACTTCGAGGACTTTTGCTTCGCCGACGGGGTCTTTGAATACACCGAGCTGTTCGGCTGCAACCAGCCGAATCTCCAGGATATCATCATCCAGCATTCTAATAAGGGCGTTTTTAGCATCCGCCGTGCCGAGCTTGCCCATCGCCCGTACACCCATAAGCCGAACGTCCGCGTAAGCACTTATAAGCATCGTCCAGAGCCTGGGATATATCTTCTCATCCTTGAGCATTGCTATGGCTTCCGCCGACTGATATACAACCATATCATCCGAATCCTTGCTTTGCATGGCGCGCCACAAGATTTTTAACGAACTTTTATCGCTGCTCTTGCCCAATAGTAAAGCAGCGTTGGCCCTGACCGTCTGGTCGCTGCTTGATATTGCATTTTGAAGTGCTTCCAGATAATCAGCAGAGCCGAGCCTAAACATCGCATAAGCAGCGGCAGTTGTAACATTCGCATCACTATCTTTCAGTAATTGGCTTATTGACCTTCTCGAAGGGGAATATTCCAAATCGCCGACAGCCACAGCGGCGGCAAATCTGACCGGCATAGACCTGTCATTTAGTAATTGATGTACCGCAGGCATAAGTCTGATTTGTCCCGTGTCAGCGACCACTTCAAGGGAACGAACCCTGACTAATGGGTCATTGTCAGCCAAACCCTCCTGGACAATTCGGAGAGCTTTTGCCCAGGGCGTGCTTATGTCGCCAACGTTGAAATCGCCGGATGTTCTTTGTAACGATTCATCGCATCCAAAGAAGAATACTGTCAGGCAGGCAAAAAGCAAGGCCGCAAGGCAGAAAACATAGGACAGAGGACACAGGACAGAAAACAGAGGAAAAATCTGACTTCCGACTTCTGTCTTCTGTCTTCTGACTTCTGACTTCTGACTTCCGTATAAAGAATCAAGTGTTTTAGTTTTTTTTAGCTTATGTTCCATTTAGCTTCCCTGCCGAACGAGTTTTGTATTTTCCGCTTCGTAAAAACCTTGCCGAAAGTTGTACTATTATGAGCAAAATAAGACAAACTTCACAGCAAAAACCTAACCATTCACCGAATTTACTGAAAAAAGTTATTCTTTTATCTATCATTATTCTGTCGAGAAACCATCCCGCCATACCCGTTCTTGCCATAGCTTGAGGTGGTAAATTGCCGGCCAAAAAACCATATCTTATACTTCCGGAACTGTCAATTAAGCAGCTTATTCCGGTATTAACACTTCGAAGGATGGAAAGTCTGTTTTCGACCGCCCTGAAGGCACAAACGGCTGTGTGCTGAGCAAGCTCTGCGCTCGGCAGGACTTTATCATCCTTGAACCAAACGAACCAGCCGTCGTTACTTATATTCACGAGCCAGTCAAGCCTCTTTGCGCCTTTCTTGTCAAGAGCAAATCTCCGGGCAATCGCAGGAACAGTATCCTCGTAGCAAATCATTACGCCGAATTTGTAAATCTGAGATTCCTGGCCTGTCATCTCAAAGACCGTGTATTCGCTGCCGGCGTCGAGCGAATAATCGTAATTATAGGGCGTAAACTTCATCAAAAAGTTGTATAGCCAAAGGCAGCTTTTCCTGAACGGCAGAAATTCCCCAAAAGGAACCAGGTGTATTTTATTGTAGCTCTGAGGAGCCTTTGTGCCGTCTATGTTGTACAGAAAAGCCGAATTATATCTCTTGGCTAAATGGATTTCTAAATTCTCCCCGATTTCCGGCACACCACCATAAGCCCCCACCAGCACAAAAGCCGTATCTTTGGAATGTTCGCGAAGCCTTTGGTCGAAAACACACCAGGAATATGATGGTTTCAAAAGCCGCAATACTTCAGGATTTAACGTTGCCTGCACCATTGTTTCGGGCCACACAATTAGCTCGGCGCCGGCTTGTGCACTTGCTTTACTGTGCTCCATCAATCCGTTGAATAAATCCTCGCTCGATTCAAATGTTCTCTTAACCGACTGCGGGACGTTCGATTGTAAAGATGCAACGTAAGGGCCGGCCTCAATGCACCGCTCTTCCTCGCTTATTCTCCATTGTCCGTAGATAATTGTAGCGATGACAGCGGCACAGACAACAGCGACCTTTAGCACGAGGGATGCCGGATGATGGACGAGGTACGAGAAATATTTAGCCTGCCGTTTTACGGCAGGTTTTGCCCATGGTACAATTATCAATTCAGCCAGCAGCCCATTGACCATCGCTATCAGAAATGATATTCCAGCCGTGCCGAATATGTCGGCTATCTGGATAATCGGTATGTTCTGATACTGGCTGTGCGCCAGAAAGCGCCAGAAAAAACCGCCTAAAAAAAGACCCTGCATACGCTCGATGCCGACGACCAATACCGCCGAGGCCAAAAATAACGGGACTTTTTTTATCCTGCAGTATCGCAGACAAAGCGCTAGTATCGGCCAGAGTGCAGCGGTGTACAGACAAAAAGCAATCCAGCCGACAATAGTTACCGGAACTATCCAGTATAGATTGCCAAGCCAGTAAAAAACTGAAACGATATAACTTACAAGGGCTAACCGACGGGGCTTGGCATCCGGCGAACAGGCTAAAATAAAAGGCACAAACGATACCCAGGCCAGAAAGGCCCAGCTTATCGGCGGCTGAATCACCGTCAGCATCGCCGCACTGGCAACGAACGGCAGGGCGCAAAGCAAAATATTTTTCATCCATAAATTTTTCAATCAGCTAAGTCCTTTAGAGCCGTCGCTATTTCTTCTGAACGGTATCGCTTTTGGTTGTTCATCCGCACAGTAAATTGATTTGCAAAATGCTTCAAAAGTTTCTTGTCGGCTGTAATTTCCTTGAGTGGCGTCTTTATATCAGCCGATAGCCGTTTGAGCTCATTCAGCTCGGTGGTGTTGAGAAACAGGTTACTCGGGTGTTGTTCTTTCAACTGGGTCAAACGTTCATTTGCATTTTCAACATATTTTTCAGATATTTCCACGCCGACGTAATTTCTACCTAATTGGACCGCTGCTGCTGCGGTGGTTCCCGAGCCGATAAAAGGGTCGAGCACGCAATCTCCAGGATTGGAGCTTGCCGCTATGATTCTTTTTAGCAGGCTCTCCGGCATCTGGCAGGGATGCCAGCCGGTGCGTTCCTTGAACGTCCCACATACACGTGAGTATCCGTCCCAGACGTCGTCCGGCATCTTGCCTTTTGGATTTGCCCGTCTGTCTTTATAAATTAACTGTCGGTCTGAGAGGACCCGAACGGCGTGGTCATTAAAGGTGAAATTATTGTTATCATTTACAAAGTAAAAAATATGGGTGTGCGCACGTGCGAATTTGTTTTTCGTTTGCTGCCCGAATGTGTAGTGCCATATTATCCAGTTGCGCATAAAAAGGCCTAATTCATCGCCTATGATTTTTACGTTGGCAGCGTAATCATCGCCTATGGCTACGTAGAACGAGCCATACGGTTTTAGGACTTTTTTGCAGACGCTCATCCAGTCTTTTGTCCAGGCGATGTAGTTTTTCTTTTTGACCTTATCGTAGTATTTATCGTATTTATAGCCGATATTAAATGGCGGGTCGGCGAAGATAAGGTCGGCAAAAGGCTCATCAACCTTGCCCAAAACCTCTATGCAATCACCGCATATTATCCTGTTGAGCAATCCAGACATAACGGTATAACCTACTGCGAAGCAGATGGGTTTGTAATCTGCTACTTTAATTGTTTATTGATTAAGGTGGCAATTGTATTGATAAATCCTTCTGCACGAACTAATTCTTCCTGAATATCCTGCTTATCCACCACCGCCCATTCCGCGTAATCACTGTCAAGTCGATTGTCAAACATCCGAGAATAGAATTTACCCATATCAACAGCAATTATGCCTGTTTTTACAAAATGCTGATTGAATATTGCAAGCACTCCGCTGTGCTTGCTGCTTGTCAGATTTTTTGTTAGAAGAAGTGCTATAACCGCATAAAAACATGCATAATAAATCCGGTTGGCAGCCCCATAAGGATGGTCTGTTTGAAGCATTACCTTGGCTTCTTCCAGAGTTTCCTTGGCACGGCTGAGTCTGTAACGAATCAAATCTTTCTGACCTTTAGTCATGTTACCTGAATCCCTTCTCGCTGGACAGCTTTATAGAAAGGTGTAGCCCGTGAAATCGGCGATTGCCAAACATCGTAACTTCGTATAATAGTGCTTATCACCATATCTGCTGCCAAACCAATCTCATAAAGCATATCACGGATAATCCGCTTTTTTACTGGGGTTACATCCTCATTTAACAAGACCAGCAAATCTAAATCCGATTCAGACCCAGCCTGGCCGCGCGCGTATGAGCCGTAAAGCACAATTCCGGCAGTGGAGTAGTTTGCACGTATTGCGTCACGGCAAGCAAAGACAACCCTCTTTACGTGCCATTCTAACATTGTTTCCTTTTTAGCCAAATTACGCACGTGTTACCCTGAAAAACAACGTAATCCTTCGCCAGGCTCTCGCCGCAAACCGGTATAGCCGTCGCCGTGCCGGCGATTACTAAACGACATATTTACCCACCATACGTCTGGCGGGTTTAGCCCCCAATCCCTACCCGATCGGCAGCCAATCTTCGACCCTGCTCAAAACTTGACTTTAGAAGGGCATCCTTTGCACACCACAAAAAAGGTGGGCAGAGCTTACTCTATGCCTACTAAGAGCCGTACTATTGGCTATAACAGCCTTTACTTCTTGCCGGTTTCTCCTATCGGAGGAATAGCACCGAGTTGCTGCATGAAACTCAGCTCGTCGCATTCTTCCCACGCTTCCACAATCTTGCCGCCAGCGATGCGCAATATAACTATGGCTGTGTGTGTTACCTCCTTGCCGGTCGCGGGTATCCCCTGATAGTCGCCCTTGTGTGTACCCTTCAAGGTCATACGGATGACTACTTTGTCAGCTTCGGCTATCATGTCCTCTATCGTGACACGCCCGTCGGGGAAGGCAGTTTCGTAGTTCATGCGGAGTAATTGCACCATTTCCTCACGCCTCAGCGGTTTGGGAGTCCCCGGCCCGTGGTAAACTAGGTCAGGGGCATGTAGCTCCATAAATGTTGCCCAGTCCCGTTTGTTGATCTGCTCAATCGAACGCCGGGCGATGACCTTGTTTTCTTCCAGTTGAGCCGTCGAGGAAGGCTTGCAGCCGGAGCAAACAAACGCCAGCACAATCAGACAGATCGATAGTACATTGCAAGCGATTCTCATTTTTGTACCTCCTAAATTATGGCTTAATTACTTTTTGTTCTTTGAATACTTTGCCCGAGAGGTAATCGGTGAAGGTTACCTTCACTGTCAACGGCTCGTCGAAACTTTTGACCTTGTCGGATATATCAAAAGTCAATCTGTAATTGATTTTTACCAGTGTGGCAAACCAGAGTTTTTTCAGCTCATTCGGTTCTACGCGCCACTGGCCGAGCAAGGCCTCGTTCGCCTCCAAAGAATTCAAGTTCCAGAGCTGAACATCAACGGCGCCTGTGGCCTTTACTATGTCACCCTCTTCATCGATGGGCTCTATATAGACAATCAGCTTTTCCTTTTTACCGCTTTCGTCCTTATCGAAGAAGCCGGTATATTTGCCAATCCTGATTTTTTGAAGATGATAGAGGTTTTCGCCCTTGACCTGCTCAGGTAAGCCGGAGAGGATGTGCATTTGTTTTTTCAATTGCTCATTTTCAAAGCCGGATTGTTCGAGCTTATTCTCTAACTGCTTTTTTTGCTCCGTCAGGCTCTCGATTTGCTCGACCAATGGTGGTTTTTGGCTGTTTGCATTTTCACAGCCGGCAACAACGCACAGACAGAAGGCAGATGACAGAAGACAGATGACAGAAAACAAATGACAGATTTCTGACTTCTGACTTCTGACATCTGACTTCTGACTCCTGACTTCTGACTCCTGACTTCTGACTTCCGGTAATTCGATATCCGTATCCATTATTCTTGCTCCTGCTGCTCCTGGCTCTTTACGATTTCAGGTGCTTTTTGCAATATTCTGTCGGCCAATCCGTATTCGATTGCTTCGGTGGCATTTAGCCAGAGGTCTCTGTCGCAATCCTTTTCAACTTTCTCGACTGTTTGGCCTGTATGTTTTGCCAATAAATCATAAAGCCGGGCACGCAGCCGTAATATCTCATGCGCTTCGATATCAAGGTCGGTAGCCGGCCCAATCAATTCTCCCGTGATTAACGGCTGGTGCAGAAGAATCCTGTTGTTTGCCAGCAGGAATCGTTTGCCTGCTTTACCGCCTGCCAGTAACAACGCTGCCATACTCGCCGCCTGCCCGATACAATACGTCGCAACGTCGCAACGCAGAAACTGCATCGTATCATAAACTGCAAAACCTGCTGTGATTGAGCCGCCGGGCGAATTGATGTAAAAATGTATATCGTTCTTGCTGTCTTCGTTGCTCAAAAACAGCATCTGGGCAATGATTAAATTGGCGGATGCATCCTCAATCGGCCCACCGAGAAAAACTATCCTGTCCTTCAGAAGTCTTGAATAAATATCGTATGCACGTTCGGTTCGACCGCTTTTCTCAATTACTATCGGCACCAGGTTCTGATTAACTATCATATTTACCTCTAAAATTAACGACCTAAAGTTAAAAACGAAAAACCACAATTCAAGATTAAAATCCGAAATTCGAATATGGATACATACGCTTCTTACAGGCGTATCGAAACCCGAAACAATATCAAATGTCAGAAATTCAAATCATCCAAACAATAAGTTTTGAAAATTCGAACATTAGAATTTTGAATTTGTTTAGGATTTTGGATTTCGTGCTTTGTGTTTTTATATAGTTTCATATCTCGGATTTACTCTCGATATTATTTGGTTCTTTGGATTTCGGATTTTTTTACGTTTTCTTTTTTTCTTCCTTTTTATCTTTGTCCTCTTCTCGCAGCACCTCGTCGATAAGGCCGTACTCTTTAGCCTCCTCGGCAGTCATATATCTGTCTCTCTCGGTCTCAGCGGCGATTTTTTCGACCGACTGGCCTGTGTGTTTTGAAAGAATTTCGTTTATCATAGTTTTGGCCTTCAGGATTTCTTCTGCCTGTATTTTGACATCGGCCGCCTGGCCGCTGACACCGCCCCAGGGTTGATGAAGCATAACCTTGGCGTGTGGAAGGGCATGCCGTTTGCCCTTTGTGCCGGCTGAGAGTATCACCGCAGCCCCGGACTGAGCCCTTCCGATGCAGTAGGTCGCCACCGGAGACCCTACGAAGCGTATCGTATCGTAAATTGCCATCGTATCGTCAACGCTGCCGCCAGGAGAATTTATATACAGGCTGATTTCGCTGCTGCGTTTGAGATTGTCCAGATACAGCATCTTCATAATTACCTCAGCAGCCCTCTCATAAGTTATTGCACCTATCAGAAACACAATCCGGTTCTCCAGCAGCATATCGTCCAGACTCATCTGGCGGTAGCGCTGATACGGGCCGTATTGATGATACGGCTCTATATTTCCTGCAATGTTTATTGCACGATGTTCAATAGACATTCATTACTTCCTTTATGAAATTTACAACTTTTGTTTCGTGCCTTGTGCGAGGCTTTCACAGGACATATATTTGCCCTTTGCAGACTACAGATAAGCGGATACGTTTTTATCGGATATTTTTTGTCGCTGATTCTCTTTTTACCCTGTTTTTGTAATATATTGTTCCCCGTTATGGAGTTTCTAACGGCGCTTAGTCGCTGTTTTCAGATTTTGGGGATTGTTTTTTCTCGGCCTCATCCGGCTTTTCAGAGGGTTTTTCAACCGATTTCTTAGCAGCTCTCCGGGCTTTTTTGCCTTTCTTTTCGGGCTTTTTTTCCGTTATTTTCGCCGTCTCAAGTAGTTTAGCGATGCAGTTATTTTGACGTATCTCTAACCTGAACTGGGCTAACGAGCCATCGCGTTCCATTTGCTCTCTCATTCTTTCGGGTCTTTGTCCCTGCTGAATCGCTATCTGGGCAATATGGCCGTTTATCTCTTCCTCGCTAACTTCAATCTCCAGCTTATCGGCAGCTTTGTCCATAATAAAGAATGCTTTTAGCTGTTTTTTGGCCTGCTCCTCACTGCCGGCCTGAAGCTGCCCCATCTGCTCCTCGAGCTGCTCACGGGACAATCCACGAATCAGCAGATTCGTATATTGCCTTTGCAGCAGCGTTTTGGCCTGCTGGGCAACAACATTTAACGGCAGGTCAAAACTCGTATTATCGAGCAGATATTGGTGAATTTGCTCGCTCATTTCGGCTCGAACCTGAGCCTCTAATCGGCTCTGGAGTGTGTCCCGTGTTCTTTCCCGCAGCTCGTTTTCATCTTCGACACCGAGTCTGGTGAGGAAGTTTTCATCTAACTCGGCGGGCTTGAGCCATTTGATATCTTTGATTCCGATTTGGATATCCACCTTTTTGCCGCGATATTCTTCCCTGAAATATGTCTTCGGGACATCAACGCTTATCTGTCTGGTCTGGCCGAGCCCGGCACCGGCCAAGAGCTCGTCCAGCTTCTCCACCGGGATTTGGCCCACAAAACCGTTTTGCCTTACATATATCTCGATGTTGTCGAGCTTCTGTTCTCCTTCGATGCCCTCGGTTTTAAGTACCACATCGGCTATTATCTGGTCCTCTGGCTCAACTGCTCCATCCTTACGCGGTGTCCATACACCTGACCATCTTTGTAATCGCTCAATCTCTCTGTCGATTTGCTCATCCGTAACCTCCAGCTCCGTCCTTGTTACCGGAATACCTTCGAGCTGCGGCAATTCAAAATCAGGACGCACTTCTACCTCAAAATCAAACTTCATCGGCCCTTCGGCTGGCATATCTATCTTTTCGAAATCAATGTCCGGCTCGCCTATTACCTGCAGCTCATTGTCCTTGACGGCTGAATCGCTCGCATCAATCAGCAGTTTCAATTTGATTTGTTCTTTTGTCTCCTTGCCGAATCTCTTTTCCAGAAGCCGCCGGGGCGCTCGACCCTTTCTAAAACCCGGCACCAGCGCCTCTTTGCGAAGCTCGTTGTATTGCTCATCGGTGGCACTTTTAATCTTCTCTTCGGGTATCTCTATAGAAACCTTTTTTTTGCACGGGCCTGCTTCCTCGATTGTTACTATGTTCTTCAGTGCTGTGGATTGTTCTTCTTCCGGCGCCGTTAGTTGTTCATCCTCCGGCGCTTTGGATAGTTCTTCTCCTCGCCCTTCGGCTTTTCCCGCAGTATGTTCCGCCTTTTGTTCTTCGGTTTGCTCTTCTTTGGCCATTTCGGTGCTCCTGAACGATTTTGTCTTAGCAGCTCTGAAATAATAAACAAAAAAGGCGTCAAACCCGCCGTTTTGCTTCGCAAAAGCGAAGCAGCGGGCTTTAGCCAGGTTTTCACGATTTTCTAAACGTATCGGCAACCAATGCCAAACTATCAGTTAGCCGGTATCTCACCGATACTATCTTAGTGCATAAGTCGTAAGTCACAAGTGCATAAGCTGCCGGCTCTTTTGCTCTAACTCCCTTACACATCTTCGTTCTTATTGCTCTTGTGCACTTTTGCTCTTGTGCACTATTAAAAGCGGGTGATGAGATTTGAACTCACGACATTCACGTTGGCAACGTGACGCTCTACCACTGAGCTACACCCGCGTAATCGCATCTGGTCTCTCGTTGTAAGTTTTGCAATCAACGCGATATTGTCAGATAATTATAGGGGCTGTTATCAGCTATGCAAGGTGTTTTTACAAAAATTTTGGTATTTATCCCTGCAGAATAGCCGCTATGTGATGCTCATCATTTGCTAAAAAGCTGGAACAATTCCTGTCCGCCATACAAAATAACTTCCAAAAATCTAAAAAATGAGGTTTTTGGAAAAGATTAGATTGCGGTTATTTTTTATATATATGGTATAATATCGGTTGCCGGCTGGCACCCTTGCTACCCCCAGATGTAGCACGAGCAAAGCTGTTTCGGGCTGGCCACAGCCAATCCTTAATCGGAAATTATAGAACGCAAATTGGAGGGACAGAAAATGGCTGCAAAAAATCCGGTACCGCTCAAAAAGTGGATGTACCTGGGCCTGTGTTTGCTGATAGTGCCGACACTATTTACAACTATATTTACAACTAACTGTTCAAAAAAGCCTGAGCCTGTTGTAGCTGCGCAGGATACAGAAGCTGATGCGAATCAGGCGCCGTCCGAGCCGAATCAGCAGGCCGAGCCGAATCAGCAAACCGAGCAAGAGCAAAAAGACCCAAACGATAAGAAGCTGCCGCGTCCCACCCATAAGCACCCGGCTTTTAAAGAGCGCATCGAAGAGCGGGAAAAAATGGTCGCCTGGCAAATCCAGGCCAGAGACGTCAAGGACCCCAACGTCCTGAAGGCAATGCGAATCGTACCCCGCCACGCCTTTGTCCGGTCCACAGAGCAGAGTTATGCCTACGCAGACCATCCGCTGCCCATCGGCTTTGACCAGACTATAAGTCAGCCGTACATTGTGGCCTTTATGACCGAGGCTTTGCAGTTAAAGCCCAATTCCAAAGTCCTCGAAATCGGCACCGGCTCCGGCTATCAGGCCGCCGTCTGCGCCGAGATTGCACAGCAGGTCTATACTATCGAGATTGTCGAAGGGCTCGCAAACAGGGCCAAAAAGTGCCTGAAAGAGCTCGGCTACCCGAACGTTTTCGTCAGGTTTGGCGATGGATTCTTCGGCTGGCCGGATGTGGCCCCCTTTGACGCCATTATCGGCACAGCCGCCGCCGGGCGAATCCCTAAACCCCTGCTCGAACAGCTCAAGCCGGGCGGCAGAATGATATTGCCTTACGGAACTCCCTCGGGCTTCCAGTATCTGGTCTTAATTACAAAGGATGATAAGGGAAATCTTCACAAGAGAAATGTGATGCCCGTCCGATTTGTCCCTATGACCGGCGAGATAATGAAATCCGAAAAAAAGTCTGAAAAGTAGCTTCTTTGCAAAGAATACCTCAGCAGGTCAAATGCAGTGCAGCGGCGGCGTTGACGCCGGTTTGTGACAGTTCATTGAATCGCTCGACTGCCTTATCGGTATCGAATGCTTCCAACTGAATGTCCTCTTTTAGAAGAACCTGGCGGGCCTGGTCCGAGATTTTCATCAGACCCGATGCGCCGCAGCCGACTATTAACACCGATGGCTTAGCGGTGATGATAGGCTGCAAATCCTCGGCAGACAACAAATGCCCCTGCTTTCTCCACCAGTTTGCTTGAACATTCCCACCAAGAATTATGACATCGCTGTTATACGCTGTCCCATCAATAACGATTTTACCAAATTTATATGAATCTATGTGCATTTCTGCAATCCCCGCCTGAAAAATATTACCACCATTAAAGCAGCAATGGTACCAAAGGACAGTCCACGACTGATAAATCAGTGTACTAAGAATATAAAAAGAAAGGAAAAAATCAACTTAATTACATCATTCGAATATTCTCTCTGTATGAGATGCTGAATGCTTTCTCTGGCCCTTTTGCCCACAGGTTGAGTGGTCTTCCGGCCAAAAAGGTGCTTAGATGCGACCATTTTATTGAATTGTCCGAAATCAGTTGATAATGCAAGGATTATAAAGATTGAGTAACTCGTTGCCTAAGTCAAATCACTGTATTAAGCGAAAAGAAACCACCAATTTGTTTGTCATTTTTTTCTTGACAGTTCACAATATGTTTGTATTTTGTAAGAGTAAGGAAGGGGTTAAAGGTGCTTCGCGTTATTAAATTAAACCGAAAAACTACTTGCTCCTTGAGAAAGATACTTTCTATTTTCTCTATATAGATTTTTATACAGAAACCGTATAATCAGTAGTTAGGGTTATCCAGTTTTCGTCTTATATAAGGAGTCGTCCTATGGCTTACGAAGGTGGTCGGGTCACCGCTTCTTACTTCTTCAAGTTCAGCAAGGTCGCAGTGGTGATCGTCAGCGGTGCAACCGCTAATCTCTGTGGGCATGCACTTTTGTTCGTGGATGAGAACTATTTTCATGTGGCACGTTTTCGTGATTACCCGTTTCTCATCCCCGGAGCCACGAAGTACGCCCGCTACCTGAAGGAGAATGGGAAGCAGGAAATCCGCAGGGTCCCAGTGGTTGTCAAGGATACCCAAGCAGCGAATCTCAAACTGAATGAGTTGCTCTCCAAAAAATGGACTTGGGGAGTTCTGCCAAACAATTGTGTCGCCTTCGTTGAAGAAGTGTTGGCATCTGGAGGGGTAAACTGGTCGTGTTGGCATAACTGCCCGGAAGCCTGTGGCGCGAATTAGGCACGTGAGAGCGGCCTAACCAGGTGCTTAAGCTGACTATCGACACGTACGATACAGTTGAGCTGTTCTTGCTGGAGAACCAAGGTTGTTTACACGCCGGGAAGTGGCAGCAGTAAAGAGCGTCGGTTTTGTACCAAAACAGACAATCTATACGCAATCAAACTTAGCGAGAGATTGATAAGTTTGTTATTTTCACTAAGTTGTATAAAATCAACTTCGATTCAGTAAGACTTTGGGGAGCAAGGTTGCTTGGATGATTGAGATGTTTCTATGAAAATAAATATGTATTAGTGAATTTTGTCGAATGCTTATATTTTGGCTTGAATTGCTTTTACCAACGGTTCAAAATGCGGCGGTAAGGATTGAAGAAAAGCTGTCAGCTCTGCTTTACTTGACTGGAGGGTGATTTTGGCCCCCTTATTGAGTAGATAATTTACTCTATCGAGAGCAAAAGCGACACGCCAATTCCATTTTATAGACCAGGCCTTTTGTGCAACGTCAATCCAGCATCTTATGGCGCTCGTTATCTGGCCTTTATCCATCTGTCGCTCCGCCTGGAGCACCGATAACTCTATCTCAAGAAGAATCCTGCTTCCCATCAAAGACTTCGTACGCTCATCGATGGGTTTAATTGCGTCAGAGACTATTGAGTCTGCAATGTCTCTGATTGATTGTTCCAGCGATTTGCTTTCCCCCCGTAAGCTGACTTTTGATTTCATTCCGAGGTCAGGATATTGGGATTCGATTTCCGCCCTTAACTTTGCGATTTCGCTCTTAATTATGCACATTAGAAGAAATTTGTCTTTCTCATATCGTCGGTGCGTGAAATAAATAATCAGGCCAATAACGGCGATGACAAACATCGGAGCAAGGCTAAGCGCCCGGTACATTTGGTTTAAAAGGTTCCGGTTTTTTTCTTCAAGCAGGCGATTTTTATTCTCCAAAAGAGTGATTTGCTCACGAATCTCGGCAATTGTTCGGTGCTCCTCATCGATGATTTGTTCAGAGGCGCCGGCATTTGATGAGTCATTTGATATGGCTGACGAATCGAAGGCATAAATGTTACAAATAAGGCCCTTCGTCAAACAAAGAATAACAATTACTGCTAACGTGTATTTCAGGCGCATAATAAAACCCTCTTCCATCGCCGACCTTGCTCAAAGCTGATAAACACCTAATAACAAAATCTATGCTCCTATTTTCAAAAACCAACAAATGGTAGCAGACAGACAGACCTTATGCAAGCACAATTTGCATCCTCTACAACTAAGATTGTATAAGTGCTCATCTTTCTACAATTTTCAGAAGTTTTTATAATAAAGAAGCGGAGCAGGAGGGATTCGAACCCCCGTCACCCGAAAGGGTGAAACGGTTTTCAAGACCGTCGCCTTCAGCCGCTCGGCCACTGCTCCGCAATCAACTCATTCTACCGTCTATTAAATAATCGGGTTAGACGCTCCATTTTGAGCAGATTTTCAGCTATTTTATGCAAAAAAAGCAATTTTGCAAGAAATTTCGGCAGAATTGATGCTTACATCAGCGCTTGAAAAAAATTCTTAATATTTTTTTATTTTTTAGTTGACATTACATAGTTTGCATAACAAAATATGTAAAGCAAGACAAAAAACAGAAACGCAAAACTAAAAACATAAGGCAAAATGTAAAAAAGGAGATATTTATGAAATTTGAAAGTCAACTTTTGAAGGGGATTGCACCGGTGGTCGTCCTGGAGATTCTCTCTCGCGGCCCAATGTACGGTTACGAACTCAGCCAGGCCATCCAGCAGCGAAGCGGCGACATCCTGACCCTCGGCAAAGGAACCCTCTACCCCCTGCTTTACAATCTGGAAGCGAAGAAGCTCGTTAAGGGCAAATGGGAGAATAACCAGGCCAGCCGAAAGAGAAGATATTACTCCATAACAGGCAAGGGCAAAGGCCAATTGGCAGAGCAAAAGGCCCAGCTTAGAGAGCTGACGGCTGGCCTGAATCTTGTCTTCGGCGGAGCCCTATGCCCGGCTTAAAAAAACCGTCATTCTGAGCGCAGCGAAGAATCTAAATATTTAGCCCGTAGTTTTACTGCGGGTTTAAGTTATTCGATAAGAAAGGCCGCCGATATGGTAAAGGAAAATAAAAAAAGCGATTCACAAAAACTTCCCCACTGTGCCGTTGAGTTTATAAGGCAGGTTTTAAAGAAAATGCGTTATCGCCGTAAAGTTCGGCTGGATGTGCAGAGCGAATTAGCTGCGCATTTTGAAGATGAGCTCAAAGATTGCAGGACGGATAAAGAGAAAGAGCAAAAAGCCAAGCAGCTAATCGCCAATTTCGGCGATGTCAAATTGTTAGCTGTTCTATTACGACGCGCCAAAAAACGCTGCCGACCGCTCTGGCGAACAGTAGTTGCACGAACATTTCAAACCATCGGTCTGTTAATTTTATGCTTTATCGTTTATGTGGTCTGGTTCTTGACCGGCAAGCCGGCCATCACCACCGATTATGTTGCAGAGCTTAACAGAATTGTCAGACCCGCAGCCGATGAATCTCTAAATGCGGCTCCATTTTACCTCAAGGCGGTTGACTTGCATAAAGAGCTGTCGGACGACTTTCTTCTTTTCTTCGCTAAAAACCATCAGGCGGTGATTGATGAGGAAGACCGGCGTCGAGTCGAAAAGCTGGCAGGGAGAATCAATGACCTGCTATCAAATAGAAATCGTTGGAATTACCAGAAAGAAAGGCAGGATATTCAGGATGAAGTGTCCCAAGTAATTCCCCAGTTCTTGAGAAAGAAATATAATGAACTTACTGCTGAGCAGAAAAATATCTCCGAAAGATGGTTCCAGGAGCACAACGATGCCCTCGAGCTTATTATTGAAGGCTCTCGAAAGCCGTATTACTGGCAAAGGTATGAATCCGATGATGAAAAACCGGGCGAAATGATAGGCGTTCTTATGCCGCACCTTTCCGAATTTCGCGGGTTTGCTTATGCTCTGCGATTGCGCGCAGGGCTTCGTGCCGAACAAGGCAGATACCAAGATGCCTTTGACGATTTGAAATCCTTTTACCGCTTCGGTCGGCATTTAAAAGGAAACAAGACCTTCATTGAACAGCTCGTAGGGATTGCCATTGAAACGCTATCTGTTCGGACTATTCAAGACATTATAGCTAACTACGAGATTGACTCGAAGGTGCTGGCAGACCTCCAACATAACTTCGAGCTGATTGTCGCCGACGAAGACTTCGCAATAAGTTTGGAAACGGAAAAATTAGCCGTCTATGACGAAATCCAGCGATGCTTTACCGAAAGCCGCTTTGGTGGCAGCCATCTGTATCTTTCCAGATTAGGTAATTTAGCAGCAGATAACTCTCAAAACAGCCCGGAAGAGATACTCGTTGAGACAATATTTTCTCCTAAGGAATGGGCAAGGGCTGCAAAAGTTTTGTTCGCTCATCCCGACAAGGAGCAAACCAAAGAGGCGGCCGACCGTTACTTTGATTGTTGGGACAAGTTTTTTCACAAGACACCAGGTCAAATCAAAGCGGAAGGAATAGATTTTGAAAAAGAAGCTATGGAAATCATCGAAGGTAATGTATTGCTGCAAATCCTTGCCCCCGCTCTATCGAGGATAAACGAAATAGCCCATCGAAATAAAACCGAGGTCTATGCAACTGTTACCCTCCTTGCCCTGCTGCGGTATGAGAAGGACAAAGGTTCTTACCCGAACGATTTGCAGCAGCTCATAGCATCGGGCTATCTCAAGCAATTGCCGATGGACTCTTTCAGTGATAAGCCGCTGTCTTACAGAAAAACCGATGATAATTTCATCCTCTACAGCGTAGGGCCTAACTTTACCGATGAAGGCGGCCAATACAGCAGGGACTCAAAGGGCCGACGTAAAAATTGGCTGGACAAGGGCGATGCAGTCTTCTGGCCTGTGCCAAGCCCGCAAGTAAAGCAATAACTATATCACGTATAAAAATGGAAAGCGAGAACGAAACAAAAAGAGAGTCTGCCCGGCTGCCAGCCTGTGCAACAGAATACATAAGGCAGGTCTTAAGGAAAATGCGCTATCGTCGCAAGGTTAGACAGGATGTGCAGGCTGAATTAACAGCGCATTTTGAAGATGAGCTGAAAGACTGTAAAACCGATGAGCAAAAAGAGCAGAGAGCAAATCAGCTAATCACTAAGTTCGGCGATGTGAAATTGTTAGCTGTTTTATTACGACGCGCCAAAAAACGCTGCAGACCCCTCTGGCGAAAAGCTATCCTCCGCAGCTTTCAGGCGTTGGGAATTATTGTCTTGTATCTTCTTATATGTATTAGTCCGCTTGTTGTGGGCAGGCCGACCATAAGCATCAACTATGTCGATTGGCTGAACGAGCTTGTCCGGGCCGGCAGAGATGAGGCGGATAATGCAAGGCTGTACTATGAAAAAGCATCTCGGCTCTACGTTAAGATACCGCAGGAGCTGGCTGCAAAACCGACGAAATGGTCGGTAGATTTGAACGATGTGGAGCTGAATCTCCTGCCCAATTGGCTTAAAGACAACCAAGAGGCTATTGATGCACTCAGGCGAGGTTCACGATGCTCCGGCTGCTGGAGCAAATATCAGACTGATAAGACTAAATCGAGCAAAGCCCCTCTGGCTACTGTCTCAATGGTTAGTGCCATCGCGACTAACGCAATGGAAAACTTGCCTAACTATAGACATCTGGCGTTTGCTTTGCAATGGCAGATTCGATATGAGGTTAACAACGGTAACATTGACACAGCATTGAGTGACTCCCTTGCTCTTATGAAATTTGCCGGTCATTTACAAGGCCATGGCTTGTTGATTGAGCAGTTAGTGGGTATTGCGATAGAGGGGCTCGCCAATAATACAATTTTTATGCTCCTGGAATGGCTTGACGTGCCGCCGGATGTCTTGAAAAGCACCCAGGAAGAGCTGGACAGGCAGTTCGGCAAGCAAGAGCCGATTATCTCCTTGGAAGCGGAAAAGGTGTTTTGGTATGACGCAATTCAACGGGCATTTACTGACGATGGACAGGGTAGTGGCCGTATGCTGGCGCGCGGCCTGCCCTATGTGGTCACCGATGACTGGAAGGACAACCTCTGGAGATTTGTTAGTTTCAACTATCCGGACAGGCAGGAGATGACGTCGAAAATTGATGAATATTTCAGACGATTTGCTGAAATACTTACCGAAACGCCGTATGATTTGCGCGACCAGGCCATAGATGAACAGGAAGAAGACGAAGAAGTTCGTATAGCGCCTATTATGTTGAAAATCACTATCCCTGCGTACAGAAGAGTAAGTCAAATCGCCTGGCGAATGAAAACAGGCAGGCAGGCCTTACTGACGGTTCTGGCAATTATCCGGTATGAAAAAGAGAAAGACCAATATCCAGTGAGTCTGGATGAGCTGGTCAAGGCAGGTTATTTGAAGGAATTGCCGAGGGACCCGTACAGTGACGGCCCGCTTGTTTATAAAAGAGCAGATGAGGGATTTTTGCTTTATAGCTTGGGCACGAACCTCACAGACAATGCTGGCACATTGGGCCTCGGCAAAGATGGAAAGCCCAGAATGTGGGCGGATGACGGCGATTGGGTCTTCTGGCCTGTGCCGGAATCTCAAGCTAAGCAATAATCAGAGGCAGTTTATTGACGAGCATCGAGTATCGAGACAAGAAAATTCTTGAAATTTCATTCGACATTCCATAATATATCCCGCACAAAGCTGCCAGGAAGCTAATTACATCGTCTCGCCGAGGAAACTTAACGTAACAGCTTATTACCGATATCCTTTTTGCAGGAGATAACTATGAGCTCCGGAAGATGTCCCTTAAAGTGCAACTGTAATCACAATATTAGTCGGCGACAATTCTTACGCGTTTCAGCCGGATTAGTAACAGGCTCTGTTATGTTGCAGGGTTGTTACACATTTGAGAATGAGCCTATGGTAACGCAGAATCCCATTCGTGCGTGTGGCCCGGCATCAAAATACGTCCCGACGATTAAAGCTGCATTCGTCCGCCGAAAAGAAAACTACGGGATGCGCTGGCCCGGCGCCGTCTATGATGGCCACGCGGCTCGAAAAATGTACAGCGACAAAATGACAGATACAGTTAAGAAGCTCAAAGCTAATTTTGACCTTCGCAGCGAACCTATCTACAGTCTTACTGAGGCCCAAAGCTGGATTACAGAAGCACAGAAAGAAAATGTAGATGGGCTGATGCTGGTTATGCTCGACCGTCAGGAGCACTCCTGGCCGAGTGCCGAAAAAGTTTCTCAGAGCAAGATTCCGTCGATTATTTTTTCGCCCTTGGGCACGTCTTTTACCACCAACACCATCAATCTGGCCGAGACGCCCGGCTGTGTGGTTTATTCAACCAACGATTTCAGTCAGGCTGCTTACGGGATGAAGATGCTCTGCGCAGCGGCCAAGATGTGCCGAACGCGCTGTGTTGTAATAAAAGGTCGGCAGCGCTCCGAAGCGACACTGGCCGATACGGGCATTACAATGCAAGTTGTGCCGGCAACAACGTTTATCGAGCAGTACAACCAGACCCCTGACAGCAAAGACATCCTGGCGATGGCCGACGATTATATTCGCCGCGCCCGCAGGCTTACAGGCGCAACCCGCCAGGACGTTATCAACGGCCTCAAAAGCTACTACGTAGCCGGTAAGATTCTCGAAGATGAGCAGGCCGATGCAATAACGATGGATTGCCTTGGTGCCCTCGGCGAAATTAAAGTTAGCCTGCCCTGCATCGCCTGGTCGCGGATGAACGATGACGGCATACCCGCAGCCTGCGAGGCCGATTATGGTGCGGTCGCCTCGCATATCATAACGCAATATCTGTTCGACCGACCCGGATTTCAGCAGGACCCCGTAGCTGATACCGCCGATGATTCGATAATCGGTGCGCACTGTTCGTGTCCCACAAAGCTCAACGGTTTTAGCTCCGGGCCGGAGCCGTTTGACCTTATGCACCACCACGGCAACCGGGATGCGGTGCCGCGCACTCTCTGGCGGAAAGGCCGGCGGGTTACAAGTATCGACCTGCTGCCGGGTAGTGAGGAACAGAACCGTAAAACACAGGTGTTGATTTCAGCCGGCACGGTCGTCGAGAATATGAACGTGCCGCCAAGCGGCGGGTGCGTCGTATCGGTCAAGGTCAAATTCGACGGCGAGCAGGAGGTGCTGAGCTTTCCCGGCTTTCACCAGATATTCTTCTATGGTGACTACAAAGACCAGATAAAGGATTTCTGCCGGCTCTGCAAGTTCGACGTCCAGGTCGTCTGATAACACCGTCATCGGAATTTGCAGTGAATTCAAAAATTGCGTTTCAAAAGTTGTTTATGGAGAAGACCCGAGAATGAATCTCGCTTTTAGTCTGCGGCGTGTTTCTATCATTCTTTCTTACACTTCTTTTTTGCCTGCGCTGCCGAACCCCGGCTTGCGCGCAAATAAAAGCCGAGCATGCTTTGTTTGCCTGCCCGGATCGAATGTTACAAAAAAAGTCTTTCGCAAAAGGTTTTTGGATTAACTGTGGTTTATAGTTCGCTGGGCTTTGCGCATACGTCGGCGGTTCTTTTCTGAGGGCTTTTCGTAGTACGCCATGCGTTTCATATCTCTGATTAGCCCCTCTTTCTCGCACAGCTTCTTAAAACGCCTTATCATTTGCTGTACAGATTCGCCTGCCCGCGATTTAACTTTCAGCATACAAAAATGAACCTTTCCTTTGCTTCTTATATCAGAAACAGCAACAAAAAACATCATACTTAATTCGTCAAAAATTGTTCGTTGCATAACTTTAACGCACATCTTCCACTTTATCAAGCCAAAAAATGTCAGCCGACGGTTTTTGCATAAAAATGTCATTTTTGCCCGATAAAATTACGAAATTCGTACAAAAAAACCATAAATTTACCAAATTTTTCGGATTTCTTGAGAAATATTGGCAAAAAATATGTTAAAATACATTTGCAATTACCTGCCTCCGCAGGCAAAGGTCAGGTTTGGAGGTATATTGTAGTTGGAGAAATTTCGTCAGACTCTAAGAGTCATAAAAGAACAGGCGATTCTGGTCGCCGCCGTTATTCACGCCCCAAATGGGCCGGACGACTTAGCTGAGCTTACAGCCTTGGCTGAAAGTGCCGGCGCCGTTGTCGTGGACAAATTTCAGCAGAAAATCCGCACAATAAATCCTTCAACATACATAGGCAGGGGCAAAGCAGAGCAGCTTGCCGACAGGGTCAAGCGTTTCAAAGCCGACGTTGTGATATTTGATAACAACCTCTCGCCTGCCCAAATTCGGGAGCTTGAGGAGATTGTCAAAATCAAGGTCCTCGACCGCAGCGAGCTGATTCTGGACATATTCGCCACCAGAGCCAAGACCAGGCAGGCCAAGCTTCAGGTCGAATTAGCCCAACTGGAATATACATATCCCAGGTTGACCCGGATGTGGTCGCACTTAGACAGCGTAGCGGGGGTGGGCGGAGCAACCATCGCAGGCACCGTCGGCGGTATAGGAACAAGAGGCCCGGGCGAACAGCAACTGGAAATCGACCGCCGATTAGTCAGCAAGCGAATCACCGACCTGAAACGCGAGCTTGCAAATATCGACCAGCGCAGGATTCGCGAGATTAACGGACGCAGAGGACTGTTCAAAATCTGCATCGTCGGCTATACCAATGCGGGCAAAAGCACACTCCTGAACACACTTACCAACGCCGGGGTCTTAGTTGAGGACAGACTCTTTGCAACCCTGGACACGCGAACAAGAAAATGGACGCCTGCCAGAGGCGCCGAGGTGCTCATAAGCGATACCGTTGGCTTCGTTAAAAATCTGCCGCATCAGTTAGTCGCCTCGTTCAAGGCAACGCTCGAAGAGGCCATCAATGCCGATTTGCTCCTGCACATCGTCGATGTGGCCAGTCCTGATGCGCTGCAGCAAATCGAATCTGTAAACAACGTCCTGGCAGAGATTGGCTGTGCCCAAAGACCGATTTTGGAAGTGTTCAATAAAGTCGATATTGTCAGAAATTTCAGCCAGCTTGAGATGCTGCAAACCCTCTATCCCAATGCGGTTTGCATATCAGCCAAGACCGGCTACGGCCTGGAGAAATTAAACGAAGCGGTCGCTATCAAATACAGAGGTACTGAGCTTCTGCTTCGTGTTACCAGCAGCCAATCGAACGGCAAGGTCCAGAGTTTCCTGCGGGCACACGGCCGAATCTTAAATGAGCAATATCAGGACAGCTCCGTTCTTATTGACGCCAGACTCGGCCGAAACCAGCTCCCCGACCTAAAACGCCTCCACCCCGAAACCATCGAAATTATAAACACTTAACAGAGCCTCGACCGTAAGGGAGCTGCCATCAAGCAATATACGCGAGCGTAAGCGACCGGCTGTTTATGAGGATATCAGACTATCAGGATATCGAGTTGTAGGTTATCAGAAATAAGGACATCAGGACGGTCAATAGCCACGAATCCATTCGACTCCGCTTGGGGCAGGCTCTGAGCGAAATAAAAGGAGCCTGTCAAAAGGCTAACCACTGAACGTGATAATACCAGCCGACTAATGAATATCACTGACATCAATAGGGCGAAAATAGTGAATCATGAAACGTATTTTATGACTTGCAGTTCTTCCATCTTGCCAATTCTTTTATTTCACCTTATACCAATTTTAGTTATTGATTGCCGATTGCCTCAATTTGTCATTCCTGCGAAAGCAGGAATCCATGCCTTCCAGTTATATTATGCATAATTCTTTCGGCAATTTTTAAATGGAATTGGTATTAACAATCAATAGCAGGAAAAATGCTCATACGTAAAGCGCGTACGCGCTTTACGTACTCCTCCCTCATGACTCGTAACTCATATTTCGTAATTCGTGACTCGTGTCTCGTGATTCGTGCTCGTTGTTAGTAGTTCGTATCTCGTATTTTCGCTTTGATGTCCAGAATTTTTTGTTTTGATATTCGGTATTCCCTTCCCATCATTGCGAGGAGCCATTCAGCTACGCTCAGGGTAAACTCCGCGACGTGGCAATCTCATAAACACAGATAACTATCCCCGGATAAAAAGTTGTAGTATAAAAAAATTATATATGTAAAGCGCGTACGCGCTTTACGTACGCGACATCAAAAAACAACTCCCGGTTAAATACTAAAATAATTACGCTTAATTAACTAAAACCGCCCGAACGCTTACCGCGATTCGCTCGTAACGTTCCCACAATGAATTGCTGGGCTAAATATTTTTAAAGCGATATATTCCCCCCTTGCGGTGTTAAGGCCGCGTTGGAAAATGATTATTGTTCACGCTTGCGCGGGAATGACAATAAAACTGGGTCCCCGCCAACAACATACAGGAACAAGGGGACAGGCTATTTCTTTTTCTTGGTTTTCTTTGCAGTTTTTTTCTTGGTTGTTTTTTTCTTGCCGGTTTGGCAGCCACATGTATTACACATCTTCGTATCCTCCTACTTTTAATTTCCGAATACAAAATCCGCCAACAAGGCGAATCTATATATCATATATCAAATATAATAATCGGCTGAAAGGAATTAAAAAACCAAAAAATAACAAAAAAAGGACAAAACCGTAACAAAATGGTAACATTTGGCCGGCATAATTGCTCCCATCAAACCTGAATTTTACAGTCGGCGAAAAAATATGAAGATTGTTGCGAGTAATGCGAGATATAGAAAATATAAATTGAAAGGGAAGAAAAATGAAAAGTGGCATCTTCACAAGAATATTGTTGTATTGTTTGCTTTGCTCATTAATCGCTATCGCAGGCTGCTATATCCAAATAAGAGGATACAGTTTCCCTCAGGCAAGATATGAAAGGACGGTGCAGCTATCCAGGCCGATGTCGGCCGGCACCTTATTTGCAGCCAACAGCAACGACGGCTGGATTACCGTAACCGGCGGCGACATCACAGATTGCAATGTTACCGCCACGATTATTGCCAGGGCTGATTCGGACGAAAAAGCCAGAAGAATCGCCGAAGAGACAAAGCTAAAACTCGAACAATTCGGCTCTAATCTAATGGTAAAGCTTGAAAAGCCGATACTGATGACGAACCAGAGCGTAGATGTTCAGCTCAAGGCGATGGTAGTAAAAGACTGCGATTTGGAACTTAGCACAAACGATGGGGACATTACCATAGAAAACATCAACGGGAATACTGACATAAAAACCGATGATGGTTCAGTATCGCTTGCACGGATTGTTGGAAATATAAAAATCAGAAGCAACGACGGCTCAATCGATGTCCAGCAAGTTAATACTGATGTCAAGTTACAGAGAGATTATGGATTGATAGACATCCAGACCGACGATGGTGGCGTGACCCTTTCACGGGTCCGTGGGAATTTAAAAGTCAGAAGTAATGATGGCTCGACCAGGGTCGAAGATGTCACCGGTGATGTAAACATACAGAGCGATGATGGAAGGCTCACGGTGGCTTACTCTGATGATGCCGGCGGTGTCTGTAACGTTTCGCTCGTTACGAACGACGGAGCTATCGACTTTACGGCCCCGCCGAACTTTTCTGCGGACGCTGAAATTATAACGGACGATGGCTCAATAGATACAGATTTGCCGATAAAGGTTACCGGAAAATTAGGCAAAAGCGGAATTAAAGGAACAATCGGAACAGGAGAAGGCAGGCTGTATATTAAGACAAACGATGGCTCAATAAGAATAAAATAATATTCTTGACATATTTCTGAATTTAACTCGGTTCTAATATAAGCAGAAAACCAACAACGGACTCGTACAAGAAAAAGTTATAGAATTAAGGAGACAGGAAAATGAAGAAAAATTACCCAATAATATTATATCTCGGCCTTTGCTTTTGCTCACTGCTTGCTGTTAGTGGGTGCATTGTCGAAATTGGAAATGGGCCACGGGCTAAATACGAAAAAACAATAAGACTCCGGGCGCCTTTGGAATCCGGTTCAACCATTGTGGCTAAAACAAGCTATGGCTCTATAAAAATCGGTGGTGCTGACACTGCCGATTGCAATGTGGTCGCTACAATTTCTGTGCAGGCTCCTACCGAGGATGAAGCCGCTGAAATTGCTGAACAAGTGAATATACATCTTGAGCCGGTCGGAAAGACACTAACGGTCAGGGCAGACAAGCCGCAAGTGAAAAATAACCGCTCAATAAGCATTAGCTACCAAATAACTGTTCCTATACAAACTAACATAGAATGTGCCAGCTCATACGGCTCGCTCGAACTGACTGATACCAGCGGCTACGTGAAAGCACACACCAGCTATGGCTCGATTGGCTGTGACAGCATCAATGGTCAAATTCAAGTGGATACATCCTATGGCCGTATCGATTGCAGGGAAATCATATCTGACGAGCTGACTGTCGGCTCAAGCTACGGCAATATCGACATCAAATATTCGGATTTGGTGCCGGCCCAAATACGGGCAAACGTAAGCACATCTTACGGCAACATTGACTTTACGGCACCGAGAGGATTCACCGGACAAGTCGAACTTGCAACCAGCTACGGCTCGATAAAAACCGACCTGCCGATTGTAGTGAAGGGCAAGATAAGCAGCAAACGAATAGAAGGAACAATCGGTGAAGGAAATGGAAAGCTCAGTTTGAAAACCAGCTTCGGCTCTATAAGCATTAAATAGTGTGCTTGGGATACTCCTGAATTTGACCCGGCTCTTTTATAAAATCCCCTCATTGAGGTCTTTGTGCGAGATATGATTCCGGGGTATGGCCGATTTTTTTGTTACCGTCGGGATTTCACAGGCCTTATTTATTACTACAGCGCTGCTTAGATCTATTCGTTACTGATAACTTCCTGTTGTATAAAAAGTTGTGTTAATTATGTTAAATTCGAAATCCGAATCTCGAAATACTCCAGAGGACACCTAACGGTGGAAACAAATTCAAAATCCAAATTACCAAAATTCTAAACCATTACTCAGTAACACTAACCGTTCGGCAATTCTGCCGAATTCGGATTTTGAACATTCGATACGCCTGTTAGAAGCGTATGTATCCATATTGTTTCGAATTTCGGATTTCCACCGCAAGGTGTCCTTCGGAGTGCTTCGAATTTTGACAAAAAACAAGATTTTCGTTATCAAGTGGCGCTGTAGTATTAGGAGAAGCGAGAAATGAAACCGGATAAATGTGGAGAGATTGCTCTTTTTGCCGCGCTGGTCGTGACATCGGCTCTGCTTGTCGGCTGTGTGGTCACCCAAAGTGATGTGCACTACAGCGGCATTAATAATTCACAGCTCAGGCAGATAGAGCGAGGTAAGACGACAAAAGACCAGCTTTTTGCGATAGTTGGTGAGCCGACTGAAGAAACTATGACAGAAGACGGAACCGAAATCCTCAGGTATAAATGCACAGAGAAAAAGGACAACAAGTTTGCGATGTTCCCGCCGCCCATTGCTATTGAAGATAAAAAGGAAACAGAACATACAATTGTCTTTAAGCTAAAAGATGGTATTGTGCAGCGATACTGGAAGGAACGGTAGGAACCTTCAGCCTAAAGCGATATGGCCTGCCCCCTTAAAGACATTGTCGCCGTACGGGAATACATTATAATTATTGACTATTGACGATTGATTATTTAATATAACTCCTTCAATAGTAAATAACAAATAGTAAATCAGAAGGGCCGGAGTGGCGGAACTGGCAGACGCGCGGGACTCAAAATCCCGTCCTGGCAACAGGGTGTGGGTTCGAGTCCCACCTCCGGCAGTTACTGGCCGCAAGGGGACAAAATTATACTTCTTTTCGATAGCTTCTGTGCTATAATTTAATTATGTAGTATGGGTTCACTGAGTATTTTGAAAAAGGGGTTTTGCGAAAACGTCCATATATAAAAAAGAAGTGGTGTATAAAGGTTTTAGAAAACCCTCTTAAAGTCGAAAAGCAGGAAAGCAACCGTTTTCGATTCTGGGGAATTGTTGAAAAGCTTGAAGGTCGAGTCCTTAGAGTGGTAACCCTTGAAGATAAAAGGACGATATACAACGCTTTTCTTGACAGGAGCTACAAGATATGAAGTTAAATTATTATCCTGATACCGATTCGCTATATATTGACCTTGCCGAACGGTTGAGCACCGAAAGCAAGGAAGTTTCTGAAGGGATTGTTCTCGATTACGATGACGACGGCAATCTTGTCGGCATCGACATTGACAACGCCAGCAAGAAACTTGAGCTAAAAACGCTTGTGCTGAATAAACTACCCACTAATGTGCAGAGCCTTTCAGCGTAACTTTACTTTCTAGACAACAAAATATGGGCTCGAGTCCCATCTCCGGCAGTCATTCGTGATGGGTCGCACACCTCCGCCAAACAGAAGCGGACTTATCAACATCGTGCTATGCAAAATTACACCGTCTGGAACTACTTTGCTATAAAGGGTGAGAGTTCGCGGAGTTGGTTGACGATTTGGGGCATTTTTTCGATTGTGTAATCGACTTCCTCCTCGGTATTGTATCTGCTTAAGCTGAATCTTATCGAGCCGTGGGCGGCGGTGAAGGGGACACCCATCGCACGTAATACATGGCTGGGCTCCAGTGAGCCGGAAGTACAGGCCGAGCCGCTGCTGGCACAAATGCCGTATTTATCTAACATAAGCAAAATCGCCTCGCCCTCGATATACTCAAAGCTGATATTAGTCGTATTAGGCAGACGATTTCCCTTATCACCGTTAAGGCGAGAATCAGGGCACTTTTCCAGTATTGCTTTCTCAAGTTTATCGCGCAGGTATTTAACTTTGCTGTTTTCCCGCTCGATATTCTTTGCTGCCAATTCGCAAGCCTTTCCCAAGCCGACGATGCCGGGGACATTTTCCGTGCCGGCTCTGCGTCCTGCCTCCTGATGGCCGCCCAGCATAAATGGCGACAGCCGTGTCCCCTTGCGGACATACAAAACGCCCACCCCCTTTGGGGCGTGCAGCTTATGGCCGGACAGACTGAGCATATCGATATTGCTTTCCGAGAGGTCCAGCGGTATCTTGCCAATCGCCTGCACTGCATCGGTGTGAAATATCACCCCCCTATCGGCAACTAATTCGGCGATTTTATCAATCGGAAATACCACGCCGGTCTCATTGTTTGCATACATTATCGTAACCAAAGCGGTATCATCATCGACCTGCTCCTCCAGCTCCGCAAGGTCAAGCCGACCCTGTTTGTCAACCGGCAGCTCTACAACGGCGTAGCCGCGATTTTCAAGCTCGCGGCAAACCGTCAGCACAGCAGGATGCTCAACTCTTGTAGTTATGATTTTGCGCCTGTGCGGCAATGCAGCCAATGTGCCTTTGATAGCCGTGTTGTCACTTTCCGTGCCGCCGCTGGTAAATACAATCTCGCCCGGCTCACAGCCAAGCAAGTCCGCCACCTGCTCGCGCGCCCGGCTGATTCTGCGACCAATTTGTCCGCCGAATGTATGCATACTCGAAGGATTGCCGTAAAGCTCACAGAACAACGGCTTCATCTCTTCGAACACCTGTTCAGCTACTTTTGTCGTGGCATTGTTGTCAAAGTATATAGTCTTCATTACTTATTCCCTGTGATTGTGGGGCTGCTGTGCGGATTCTTTGTCTTCTTCGACGAAAAGCTGCTCGGAGACGAATTCCTTTAGTTTGGCTTCGACGACATCCTTCATCGTAAGCTCAGCCAGTCTGCACTGTGCGCACATCCCCCTGAAAGCGACGACAACTTTATTTCCTTCAACATCTATCAGCTCGATATTGCCCCCGTGAGCCCGCAGGGCAGGCCTGATTTGCTCATTTATCGTCTGCTGGATTAGCTGTATCTTTTGTATATTGGTAAGTTTGCCTGCTCGGCGAGGTGCCGATATCGGCGCTTCCGTTATTTTATCACCCTGTATCTTTTCTATTATCTTTTCGATTTCGCCCTGGCATCCTCCGCAGCCGCCGCCCGCCTTGCAGTAATTCGTAACCTCTTCGACCGTTGTCAGATTGTTCTCGCGTATTACTCTTTCGATTTCCTTGTCGGTTACGCCGAAACAGGTGCAGATAACATTACCCTCAAGCTCATGTTTTTTCCTGCCGCCGCTTTGGTAATTTTCAATTGCCGCCTCGAGAGCTTCTCTGCCCATAACCGAGCAGTGCATTTTTTGCTCCGGCAGACCGCCCAGATAGTCGGCAATATCTTTGTTGGTTACTTTAGCAGCCTCGTCCAGAGTCAGGCCCTTTATCATCTCGGTCAATACTGATGATGTTGCGATTGCGCTTGCACAGCCGAAGGTCTTGAACTTTGCATCGGCGATTCTGCCATTGGCATCGAGTTTGAACGTCAGCTTCAGGGCATCGCCGCAGGCTAAGGAGCCGACCTCGCCGACGCCGTCAGGTTCCTCTATTTCGCCGACGTTGCGTGGGTTGAAAAAATGGTCCTTGAGCTTGTCCGTATAATCCCACATATTCTATTACTCCGTTCAAATCCTAAATCCGAATATCGAAACTCGAAACAATATCAAATAACACTTGGTGTCATCCTGAGGCGAAGCCGAAGGATCTGGCCTGCGAATGATGAGATTCTTCGCTTCGCTCTCCGTAAGTCCCGTAAGGGACGCCTTGCGGCGGAGTCCTTCGGACAGAATGACAGCTTTGCTATCAGTTTTGAAACTTTGAACATTAGAATTTCGAATTTGTTTCGTGCTTCGTGCTTCGGATTTCGAATTTCATACCCATCATCTACTATTCTTACATCTGGCTCGCCTTCAGTGCCTGCTCAAAATCAGCTATTATATCATCAATGTGCTCCGTGCCTACCGAGACCCTAATATAATCATCCGTTACGCCGGCTGCAAGCTGCTCAGCCTCGCTAAGCTGCTGATGTGTTGTACTGGCCGGGTGTATCACCAAAGTTTTGCTGTCGCCAATATTGGCAAGGTGGCTGGCTAATTTAACGTTGTTAATAAACTTAATACCAGCTTTTTTCCCACCCTTGATTCCAAAACCAATTATGGCACCCTGACCATTGGGCAGATATCTTTTGGCCAATTCATAATCCGGATGCGATTGTAATCCCGGATAATTTACCCAGCTAACCGTATTTTGCTCCTCGAGCCACTGTGCCAGCTTGAGCGCATTTTCAGAGTGTCTGGGCATCCGCAGATGCAGTGTTTCCAGCCCCTGCAAAAACAAAAACGCATTGAACGGCGACATACAGCTACCCATATCCCGCAGGAACTGAGTCCTTGCCTTGATTATATATGCCAGCTCACCAAATGACTCGACGTACTTGACACCGTGATAACTTGGGTCCGGCTCGGTCAGCTCAGGATACCTGCCGTTTGTCCAGTCGAATTTGCCGGAATCGACAATGGCCCCGCCGATGCAGGTCCCGTGTCCGCCGATAAACTTGGTACAGCTATGGACGACAATATCGATACCATAATCAATCGGCCTGAACAGTATAGGTGTGGTAACAGTGCTGTCGCAAATCACGGGCATACCGTTTTTGTGAGCGACCTCGGCAATCTTCTCGTATTGGAGGATGTCGTTTTTAGGATTGCCGATGCTCTCTATATAAATCAACCGAGTGTTATCTTTGACGGCCTTCTCAAAATTCTCCGGCTCTTTGGGGTCAACGAACGTAACTTCGATGCCGAGTTTCGCAAATGTCTGGGTGAAGAGCGTTACCGTGCCGCCATAGAGCGAATTTGAAGATACGATATGTCCTCCGGCGCCACAGATATTGAAGATGCTGACATATATCGCGGATTGTCCGGAGCTTAAGCCGAGGCCGCCAACACCTCCTTCCATAGCCGCGATGCGTTTTTCAAATACGTCCGTGGTTGGATTCATCAGCCTGGTATAGATATTGCCAAACTCTTTGAGTGCGAACAGATTAGCCGCGTGGTCGGTGTTCTTAAATAAATAGCTGGTCGTCTGATAAATAGGCACGGCTCTGCTCAAAGTATCTGAATCAATCTTATGACCAGCATGCAGAGCCAATGTCTCCACGCGATAGTTGGTCTTCTTGTCCATTTTTTATTACCTCATAAATATCTAAAGCAGCAATGTCTCGTCACCGGCATTCACGCCGCTGCATCCTTTTATTTCAGCACCTCCACTGTAACTTCTGCAGCCCTCTTGCCGGACAGCAGCATTCCTCCAAACGTCGGCCCCATTCTCGGAAGACCAAATGTAGTCGCGACAGCCATTCCAGCAACAATCAAGCCCGGGAATATTTCTGTCGTATTTTCAACAACTGCGTCCTCTGATTTTTCGACCCACATAGCGCCGAAACCTTTTATCTCGACAAGCCCCCGCTTTTCAAGTGAACGCACTACAACAGCATCGTGTCCGCTCGCATCAACCACGAGCCTGGCTTCGATGGCAACCGGGTCCACGCAGGTAATCGCCCTCGGCAAAGCGGATACCGGCGTCCAGTTAATAACCACTCCACAGACCCTGCCTTCCCTAATCACCACATCATCAAACTTCGTCATGTTCAAAACCTTTACTCCGGCATCGCAGGCCGCAGCAATCAATTTCGAGCACGCATGCGGTCCATCGGCAACATATAAGCCTTCTGCTGCCTCCTGGTAGGGCACATCTATGTCGTCGAGAATTGCCTGCGCAGGGGCCCTGACGGTTACCTTGTTCATAAGATAGCCGCCGAGCCAGAATCCGCCGCCCAGGTAGTTGTTACTCTCGATAAGGAGCGTCTTTTGGCCCTGCTTGGCAAACTGGGTCGCGGCCACAAGCCCGCTCGGGCCTGCCCCAACAACAATCACATCGTTATCGATGTGGTCCTCAAATTCTCTGGCAAATTCTGATACTATCGCCTTTGTAACATCCTTTTCAGATACTCTTGAAAAATTCATAGTACGGTCTCCTTTAATGAATTTGATTTTGTATAGCGGCAGCTTCCGCCTTTGTCGGCCTGTACAGCCGACCTTCCCAAATGATATTCAACGTTTTTATCTATAATTCATTCTCTGCTCGTAATGTAGATTACCTGCTCGGCAAAAAGATTTGGTGCGAATCTTACCGGGCTAAGACGCGTTTTAATCAACGGAATCTTTTTTTCTACTTTAACGGCCAGTCTTTTACAAAATCGCTCGAAATCCTTTAGTGACAGACAATGTATATTCGGTGAGTTGTGCCACTCAAAAGGCAATTGGCTGGTTACCGGCGCTTGCCCCCTGAAAAACAACTGCGCCCTGCACCGCCAATGGGCAAAGTTGGGAAAGCTCACAATTACCTTCCTGCCTACCCTTAACAATTCGGCAAATACACCCTCAGGATTCTTTATTGTTTGCACCGTTTGTGACAGTATTACGTAATCATAGCTTTTGTCAGCGTAATTCTCCAGCCTATGCTCGACATCGTGCTGAATAATAGACAGCCCCCGGTTTACGCAAGTTAATACGAGGTCCTGCTCAAGCTCGATACCTTTACCTGTTATGTTCTTATCAGCTATAAGATTTGCCAACAGCTCTCCGTCTCCGCAGCCAATATCCAGAACCGTACTATTCGGCTCTATCAGCGATTCTATCAGCTCATAATCAATGCGAGTCCGCCGGGCCTGTTCGAGAGCACATATTCTGGAGCCGCCTCGAATTTTCGCAGCCTTTTGTTCTTTCCTCACTCCGGGGCGATGTGTAACATCCAAAAAGCCGGAGATAAATGAGCCAAGTATCTCCGGCTCTAACAGAAATGCATCGTGCCCGTATGGTGATTTAATATCGCAATAACTGACATCTTTGTCGTTAGCAACCAGCGCATCAACAATTGCTCTGGATTGAGCGGGCGTAAAGAGCCAGTCGCTTGCAAAGCTAATTACCAGAAACCTGCATTTGGTATTTGCAAAGGCCTTCTTTAAAGACCCGTAATCTTTTCCCAGGTCGAAATAATCCGAAGCCTTGGTTATATAAAGATAACTGTCGGAGTCGAATCTCTCCACGAAACTTTGCCCCTGATAGTCCAGGTATGTCTCAACGGCAAACTCAGAGTTGAAATCGTAACTATAGGTGTCGGCATTTCGCAGCCGCCGCCCAAACTTTTCACGCATACCCTGTTCCGACAGATACGTTATGTGCCCAATCATTCGCGCAATTGCCAGACCTCTATCCGGGCCTTTTTCCTCTGTGTATTGCCCGCCCGCAAAATTCGGGTCCGCCAGTATCGCGTTTCGGCCAACCGCATCAAACGCTATTGATTGAGCCCCAAGATGCGTCGTCGTCGCTATGGGCAGCGCCGCCCTGACAAAATCAGGATACTCTATCGCCCACTGTAAAACCTGCATCCCACCAATCGAACCTCCAATCACTGCCAGAAGCTGTTTTATTCCAAGTTTCTCAAGCAACAGCTTCTGAACCTTGACCATATCAGCGATAGTGATGATTGGAAAATCCAGCCCGTATGGCTTTTGTGTCGCAGGATTAATCGAAGATGGTCCGGTCGTCCCTCTGCAGCCGCCCAAAAAGTTCGAACAAATAACAAAATACTTATTCGTATCGATCCCCTTGCCTGGCCCGACCATCACATCCCACCAGCCAGGCTTTCGGTCATCAGAATTATTGAAGCCGGCAACGTGAGCATCGCCGCTGAGAGCATGGCAAATCAAAACAGCATTGTCCCCCGCCTCGTTAAGCTCACCGTATGTTTCGTAGGCCACATCAATAGGAGCTAGCCTCTTGCCGCATTCTAACTTCAGCGGCTGCTGGGCTTCAACGACACGTATCACCTTTGTCTGCACAAAACCAACCGAGTTTTCTACAACCACTGTCATACCTATCTCGCCGGCAAAATCTCCACCATTCTGTCAAGGGCTTTCTTCGCTTTTATTCTTATCCGCTCCGGCACTGCAATTTTATATTGCATATCCTCCAGCGAACCGATGAGCTTATCCAAGGTAATCTTTTTCATATTGGGACAAACCGCCCTGTCACTGGCCGGAAAAAATTCAGCTTCAGGATTCTGCTTCTTCAAGGCATGAATTATTCCTATCTCGGTGGCTATTATGAACCGGCCTGCCGCGCTTCTGGCGACAAACTTGAGCATCTGGCCGGTGCTGAGCAATTCGTCTGAAAGCTCTTTGACAGGCTCGGTGCATTCCGGGTGCGCCATTACAATCGCATCCGGGTATTTCGACCGGGCGGTCTTAATATCGTCCTCAGTTATCACCACGTGTACGTGGCAATAACCGGGCCAGAGTACGAGGCCCCGGCCTGTCCTCTCGGCGACAAAGCGACCAAGATGCTGGTCCGGAACAAAAATAATACGCCTGTCCAGCGGCAAAGAGCTCACTATCTCTACCGCGTTGGCACTCGTGCAGCAGTAATCACTCTCAGCCTTGACCTGCGCCGAACTATTCACATAGCAGACCACCAGCGCATCGGGATGCTCCCGCTTGAGCCGGCGTAACTGCCCCGCTGTTAGCATATCAGCCATCGGGCAGCCGGCAAATTTATCCGGTAAAAGCACGGTTTTCTCCGGCGACAGAATGGCAGCGGTTTCAGCCATAAATCGCACACCACAAAAAACGATTACCTCAGCATCGGTCTCGGCTGCCTTTCTACTCAAACCCAAAGAATCACCGGTAAAATCAGCCAGGTCCTGTATCTCGCCGGGCTGATAATTGTGCGCAAGTATTACCGCTCCACGGTCATCTTTTAACTTTTTGATTTTTCCAAGTAACCGCTCGTCCATCTTATATCTCGTATGTCGTTTCACGCTTGTTGCTTTTTGTGTTTTGTATAAAGCAAATCCGTGCTGGCTACCGTAACAGTAACGTTGGCCGGCACCGATTCCTTTATCCACACATTGCCCCCAATCACTGAATTTTTCCCAATGACCACATTGCCCAATATGGTCGCCTCGGCGTAAATTGTTACATTATCCTCTATGGTCGGATGCCTTTTGCCGCCTTTTATTATCCGTCCTCTCTCGTCTTTTGGAAAACTCATAGCTCCTAAAGTTGTGCCCTGATAGATTTTAACGTTGTCGCCTATGATAGTAGTTTCCCCTATCACAACACCGGTGCCGTGGTCGATAAAGAAATTTTTGCCTATCTTTGCCCCAGGATGTATATCTATGCCGGTCTTGGAATGTGCACACTCGGTCATTATCCTCGGAATCAATGGTACTTGTTTAACGTACAGCTCGTGGGCGATGCGATAGGTCGCAATCGCCGTGATACAAGGATAACTTATCACAATTTCCTCGTAAGATTTTGCCGCCGGGTCACCGTCAAAGGCTGCAATGACATCGCCCTTTAGCATCTGTCTTATCTCCGGAAGCTGAGTCAGCAAATGCTGGGTAACATTCTCCGCCATTGTTCGGCAGTCACAGCCATTACATTTCTTTAACTTGCACTGATACAGGTAGGCTCGTTCTATCTGTTCGGAAAGCTCGACATAGACCTGGCAGAGAATATCACCGATAATGTAATTGATATTTGATTTTGTAACCGTCCTTTTGCCGGTATTGCCCGGAAAAAGCACTTCAAAGAGCAAATCAAGAATCTGAAGAATCTCGCCTCTGACGGGCAGATTAGAGGTGTCGATAAAATTTATACCTGAATCACCACGATACGTCTGAGCAATTTCGTCAACCAGATTCCGGATTTTTTTGTCGGTCAACTTTCTTTTTCGCATTTTTCATATCCTCACAGAAAAGGAGTTTTCCGCTGTTACTCAAACATCTCGGTGGAGATATATCTCTCGCCGGTATCGGGAAAAATCACCACTATCGTTTTCCCTTCATTTTCCGGTCGCTGCGAAAGCCGGCTTGCCGCCCACATCGCAGCGCCTGAGCTTATACCAACCAATATCCCCTCCTTAACCGCTAATTGCCGGGCTGTCTCCATAGCGTCATCGTTAGAGACCTGTATAATCTCATCGATTATCTCAACATTCAAAACTTCCGGCACAAATCCTGCCCCGATACCCTGTATCTTATGCGGGCCCGGCCTGCCTCCGGAAAGAACCGGCGAATCCTTCGGCTCCACAGCCACCACCTTCAGTTCCTTATTGTGCTCTTTTAGCACCTCGCCGCAACCTGTCAACGTACCCCCGGTCCCAACGCCGCCAACAAAAATGTCAACCTTACCATCCGTATCCGACAAAATCTCTTTTGCTGTCGTTTCCCTGTGAATCTGTGGATTCGCAGGGTTCTTAAATTGCTGCGGCATAAAGGATTGAGCGTTCTGGGCCAGCAGCTGCTCAGCTTTCTCTATGGCCCCGGGCATACCTAACTCAGCCGGCGTAAGCACAATTTCCGCACCAAATAACTTCAGTAATTTCCTCCTCTCTATGCTCATCGACTCAGGCATAGTCAATATCAATCGATACCCTTTTGCAGCACAAATAAAGGCAAGTCCTATGCCGGTATTGCCGCTGGTTGGCTCGATTATAACAGTATCAGGTTTTATCAGCCCCTCCTTCTGGGCTGCTTCTATCATTGACTTTGCTATTCTGTCTTTCACACTACCACAGGGATTATATGATTCGAGCTTGGCCAGAATGACCGCCTTGCCAGAGCCGAGCCTGTTGATTTGCACCAAAGGCGTAAAGCCGACCGCAGCGGTAATATCTTCAAATATGGCGCTCATAATTTCCCCCTTTCAACCTTCTATATCTGATAATTTAACGCCTTTTTTTCTTCTCCACTGGTAACCAAATCCTGTAGCGTCATTGATTCAAGGACATCTTCAATTGCCTTCTGAACCTTCACCCAGAGAACTCTGGCTGTACAATCAGCAGCCCTTACACAGTAATCCTTGTTTTCAACACATTCCACAGTAGTAACGGTGCCCTCCAGGCAATGTAAAACATCGCTCAGTTTAATCTGCTCCGGAGCTTTGGCAAGCATATAACCGCCTTTGGAACCTCTGATACTTCTGACAAAACCCGCTGTTTTGAGAACAACCATCAATTGTTCGAGATATTTGACGGATATATCCTGCCTCTGAGCAATGATTTTCAACTGCAAAGGGCCTTTCTTGCCGCTTTGTGCCAATTCCAATATGGCCCTCATACCATATCTGGTCCGGGTCGAGAACTTCATAAGCAATTTCCTATTATTCCCAGTAAAATAGTAGAATAATATACGATTATATCCTCTCTCAGTGCAAAAAAAATAAAAATTAGCCAAAAATTTTAAAATATTCGCCGAATTTTTATTCTAATACTGAAAAACACACAATCAATTCATCTGCCCGGGAAACCATTTTCTTACGAGCCAAAAGCCAATTCGCTTGACAGTTTAACGAACTAATCCTAAAATGAACATAAATCGCCTTGTTGTTATTTAAAAAATGTGGTCCTTAGAATGACAAAAGGTTCACCCAAAAAAGTGGTGTTTATCTCTTCATTCCCCCCAAGAAAATGTGGAATTGCGACTTTCACATCCGACCTCATAAAAAGCACCGCTTCAGCAGCCAAGGGGGAATTCGAGCCGCTTGTAGTTGCAATGAGGTCGGAAGACCAGAAATACAACGACCCCGTTAAGTTCGAAATTCGTCAGAATGTGAAAAGCGACTATATTTGTGCCGCCGATTATATCAACTTCAGCCATGTTGATGTAGTTTCCGTCCAGCACGAATTCGGGCTTTTTGGCGGTGAAGCCGGCGCATATCTGAGCCTGCTTCTCAACAGACTAAAGGCCCCCATAATAACAACCCTTCATACCGTTGTTGATGAGCCGGACCTCCCTTTACACAAGTCATTAGTGGACGTCTGCAATGCCTCTTATAAAGTAATCACGATGAACGACCGCGGCGTTGGTATGCTGCGCGACATTTATGACATACCTGCCAAGAAAATAAAATTGATTGCTCACGGCATACCGGATCTGCCTTTCGTTGACAGCAACTACTACAAGCACAAATTCGGCCTGGAAGACCGAAAAACTATATTGACATTCGGACTGCTCAATGAGAACAAGGGTATAGAGGTAATGCTCAGAGCAATGCCGGTTATAATCAAGGCCTACCCCTCCATTATATACATTGTCCTGGGTATGACACATCCGAACATACTAAAAAATGAGGGTGAGTCATATAGATTCAGACTCCAGCAAATTGTTAAAGACCTAAATCTGCAGGAACACGTCATCTTTCACAACAGATTCGTAAATGAACAGGAGCTTCATAACTTTTTATGCGCAGCCGACATCTACGTTACGCCATATACAAACAGGAAACAACTAACCAGCGGCACATTATCTTTTGCCGTCGGCGCAGGCAAAGCGGTTGTCTCGACTCCTTATTGGGCGGCTCTGGAACTGCTGGCCGACGGTCGAGGAAAGCTCACGCAATTCGGAGATTCAATGCTAATAGCTCAAGCCATAATTGAAATCCTCCAGAATGACTCCCTTTTTTATTCGCTGCGAAGACAGACCTACGAGTACGGCAGGTCCAGAACCTGGCCAAAAATCGGTCAAATTTACTGGAAATTATTCAGCGCAATACGGCTGCCTTTACACATCACCGCCAAAACCAAATTATCCGCCGCCGAAACAATATCGAATATCGAGGTTCCTGAACCTTCCTTAGACCATTTAATGAAGCTCACCGATGACACCGGTCTATATCAACACGCTAAATTTACAATACCAAATCGCGAACACGGCTACTGTACGGATGACAATGCCAGAGCGGTGATTGCAATGATTAAGTATTATTTCCAGTATTCTGAGCCACAAGCTCTGAAGCTTCTTGATACATATCTGTCTTTCATCATACATTCTCAGGACGAAAACGGTTTCGTCAGAAACTTTATGAACTTTGACAGAACTTGGATGAAGAATGAACCCAAAAATGATGCCTTAGGCAGAGTATTATGGGCCTTAGGTACGGTAATGGCAAGACCTCCTACGCCGGCATATCTATCGATTGCTAAAGACTGCTTCGACAAATCCGTAGAACACGTCCACAAACAGCTCCCAAGGGGAATGGCCTACTCAATGCTCGGTATGTGTGATTATCTCAAACAGTTCCCAGGAGCCAGCGATATAAAACGCCAGCTTGAAATAACCGCAGATGGCCTTATAACTCAGTACGAAGAAAATAGTTATCCTAACTGGTATTGGTTTGAGGACGCCATTACTTATGGCAATGCCGTTTTGCCGCACACCTTATTCGTTGCCGGCTTAACCTCTGATAACAAAAAATACCTCGAAATTGCAAAAAAAACCTGTGATTTCCTCCTCGAAAATACCTTCAAAGATGACTGTTTCAGCTTCATCGGCTGTAACGGATGGTACGAACGAGGCCGGACAAGGGCTACTTTCGACCAGCAACCCATCGAAGCCTCAAGCACGGTTATGATGTTAAGGGCAGCCTATGATGCTACACAAAACGAGAGATTTTTAATACTTCAAAGAAAAGCCTTCGATTGGTTCCTCGGTCAAAATGATTTACACATCCCACTTTATGACTTTAGAACAAAAGGATGTTTTGACGGCCTTACGGAAGACGGGGTCAACACCAACCAAGGCGCTGAAAGCACACTTAGCTTTCTATTAAGCCTGTTGGCCATAGTCGAGAGTTATGCCATAATTAACAAAATCCAGGGCCGCAAAAAAGGTCTCTCCTCGAGCGGGGAAGACCTCACAAAACAGCTCACAAAAAATCCGCAACCAATAAAAAGTATATCTCCTGCGAGAAAATCAAGGAAAAAACAGGTCGAAAAACTCACCTGATATCGTAGCCTTCATTCATCCCAGGCATCACAAAACAAGTGTGTTCGGATAATCAAATTATTTTATCGTTCCAGGACCTCTGCGCCTTTCTCCCCAATCCACTGAATATCACCGCCCAAGCCCTGGACAGTCTGGCAGCTTATCAGGCAAAAGGTCATAACAATTAAAGCAATTACCAGAAGCACTCTTCTAACCATCTTATAAGGTTCTCCTATACCCGCTATAACCCTGGTTTCGCATTATGGTCGAAGATACTTGTTAAAAAACGTAAATACTTTGATAATATAATACTTATATCGGTAAAACCGAACGATATTATAGAATAAAAATTTGGCAGCCTAAATGAAAGTAGCCGGCTTTAACGTCAATTCCATACGTGCCCCCCAGGTAACCACACCCCCATTATTGCTGAGTTCGACTGGTAAATAGAGAACCCTCTTGTCTATACTCTTATGAATCTACACTATGTTTTGAGGAATTTTAATTCAACACCTACCGCCATATCCAAACCAATTCGCGCGTACAAACGTGTCATTCCCAAGAAAGAGTTTTTCAATTCGGACGGTTCGCAGTACAATACCGGCTTGAGCATTGAAAACCAAAATATTCGGCAATTACCTTAATCGTTCATTGTTAAACCGAATGAAAAAGAAAGGAACTTAATTATGGCCACATTCATTTCCTTAGTAAATCTTACACAGCAGGGAATTCGGGATTTTAAAGATTCTCCCAGCAGAGCCGCTAAATTCAAATCAATGGCAGAAAAGGTAGGAGTAAAGGTCAAGGAGGTTTATTGGACTATGGGAGTCCATGATGTTGTGCTCATCTTGGAGGCTCCGGATGACGAAACGGTAGTCGCAGCAATGCTGAGCTTGGGGTCGCTTGGCAATGTGAGGACACAAACCTTGCGAGCCTTTAATGCATCACAGATGAAAGAGATTATTTCTAAAGTGCCAAGTTAATCAACCAATACATTTTTTAGCTTCGAGCATCTCAGAGCCGTGCAGCGGATAGAGCCTAAGCCAAGGTTGAGACCGTCCAACAATGGGTAACCTCTATGTCACGCGAGATAGCCGCCCCTGACCAGATGCTCCAGGCTGCTAACCGGGAGCACCAAGCGGGATGTCTTTTGTCCTTCGGAACGGGTTGGAGGATTTCGGCTTGCTGCTCCAACTGCTATTACAACAGCGAACAACTTGAAGTATCCTGGACCGGCTTTAATTGTGTGTCAACCGGTACATGGGTAACACTTTAAACCGGGAACATAGGTAACAGGTAATAAGGACTTAGGATACCTGCTTGCTGGGGTTAACCCCAGCAAGCAACGCACGGCTCTTGGCCGGCGTAA
>Ga0315314_1000263_pt1 | contig 66979 bp, 56 predicted proteins | sample TDP9_MG_FD_203631 | JGI IMG/M metagenome (GOLD analysis project Ga0315314, IMG submission 203631) | Freshwater sediment microbial communities from Lake Towuti, South Sulawesi, Indonesia - TDP9 | ecosystem: Environmental > Aquatic > Freshwater > Lake > Sediment | place: Indonesia: South Sulawesi...
ACAGTTTTGGGCCATGGGCAATCTCCTTGCCAAAATGAGTTATCGGACTGATAATTCATCGGCAAAAAGCCCTTTTGGCCTTGAAAATTAGCGTTATTGTATGCCAATATCATGTGGTTCTACCCAAATTTTTCCCTCAAATCTTATATTTCAAACTTGTGGTGAGCGGACATGTCTTGAGCGTAGTCGAAAGAGTCGAACCATCTCAAATTCTATTTTTCACGCCTGTCCTCAAATGTTTATCCGCCTTCTATGTGGTGGCTCATAGTCGGGGATTCGCATCAAATTGAAGCTTCATATTTTATATGACCACATGGTGTCACCAGATTTCGAAGGATTTAGGAGGCCTTGCAGCACCTGTTCGAGAGCTGTCCAGATAGTTATTTTAGCACAAAAATTGTTGCAATAAAAAGTAAAGTTAATTATTATCAAATTATGGCCAGTTTCAATGAGATTGAAAATGTTGCCAGAAAAATCGGGAAAAAAATTAACGCCAAGGCGGTGATTCTTTTCGGCTCTTATGCCCGAAACCAGCCCGGAAAGCATAGCGATGTTGACCTGCTGGTGATTGCCGAAAGTGATTTGCCAAGACACAAAAGAAGCCGGGAGCTGCACCTAATGTTCAAGCCTTATCCTTTTCCGATGGATATTTTAGTTTATACTCCCAAGGAAGTCGAAAAAGAAAGTGAGTTCGGGCTTTCATTCATCTCCACCGTATTACGGGAGGGGAAAAAGCTGTATGGATAAAAGGCTTGAATATGCCAAGCGATGGTTCGATAAGGCAAAAAACGACCTATTAGATGCCGACAATAATCTTGCCGCTGAAAAGGTACCTTACGACACGGTCTGCTTTCACTGCCAGCAGGCTGCTGAAAAACTGCTCAAGGGTTTCCTTGTCGCGCACGGCTGCGAATATCCGATAACACATAACTTGTTTATTATCTTGGATAAAGTTGTTGAATATGATGGCCTTGCCGAGTCATTGCGAGAGACACTTGCTTTATTGAATCCTTACGCTGTAGAGGTTCGATATCCTGGTGATGAATTGACTTTGACGATTGACAATGCAACTGAAGCAAGGCAAGCGGCTCAGGAGGTCCTTGAGTGGATAAAATCAAGATTTGGCCAGTTTTTCTAATCTTAAATCTCAAACTTGTGGTGAGCGGACATGTCTTGAGCGTAGTCGAAAGAGTCGAACCATCTCAAATCATTTTAATATCTTTCTTTTCCGCTTCCAACTGAATTTCCTGCTTGTTATCGAATGTTTATCTACTTTCTATGTGGCGGATCGTAATCGGGGGATTTGCGTCATATTGAAGTTTCATATTATTCTTTATCATTAGATCGTGGTTTTTTTGTTGAAATATACCTCTCAATAGTATTTTCTAAAACTCGTGGTAACTCATGCATCATTATATGAGATTCTTTTGAAGACATCATAAATTCTTCCATAAATGGCCCATGTAATGTGTGTTCAACAATGCGTTGGAACCCTTTCAAAGCTTCTATAGCTGCTTCGAGATCACCAGATTTAGTCGCTCTATAAGCCTCTACTCCAATTTCATAAAGCCATGGCACATCTTCTCGTAGTAAGCTGGCTATTATTAAAATTCCAATTGGATCTTCAGAACTTCGTGAACTCATATGCACCATTTCTTCAATCATCATGGGATGAAAACGTCTGAGCTTTCTCCGACGGATAGGCTCAATTCGCTCTGAAAACCTTTCTTCTATTCTTGATGGTAGCTCAGTTACAACAGCCATAATATCCGCTAATAACCTTCGTTCCGGGTCATCGCTTTTTCGAAGCAGTTGCTTATCGAGAGATAATGAAATAGGGGTTTCTATTTGGCTGGCATCCTGCTCAAGAGATTTTATTTGGCTTATTATACCGCTCTTGGCCTCATCTACACTTTCAAGATTATGATGATCAATATAAATTGTCCGAGTGCCGGAAACATCGAATGGAATTTTTTCGCCCTTGTATCATCTGAATAAATGGCTTTCGGAGGGCATGGCGAATGGCAAGTTCGTAAAAAACATTCGCGTTATGGCCTGTTAGATCAGCTATGACAAGTGAGTCTTCTATTATATGCTGAATCACTTGGCTTGTTATTACCCCCGGCTTTTCAATTTTATCTGCACGTATAGCTTCATATCCACATTCACTGGTAGAAGGTTCTATCACATATCTTAGAATTTGATCAGATCGCTTTCTTACTTCCGATTCTTCATCTCCTATTGGTGCAATTACAAAGCATATTTTTTTCTTGGCCATTTTTGTACCCTTCCTATTTATAATATTTTTTTAGCTTCATATCACCTTAAATTCCATCTTTGCCGATTTCATTTTCAGAGCGGTGTTTGTTTTCCGCTGGTCATTATTCTTAAAGGCAATATCCAAATAGGCAAATCTCTCTGGCTTTTCCTTTCATATCGTATACACCGGATTGTTTGTAATTCTTTCGGCGAAAAAGGTAATCTCTATATTGCTCGCAAAGTCAGGTGTTGAAAATCCCGCTGTTATTGGGTGATATTATTGTCGGGATTGTTGGAAAAGGCAAGAAGAAAATCTGTCGCTCGTGACCCGTGACTCGTGGCTGGTTTCCAGAGAAAATAAAAGCAAAGGGCACAAGGCATAAAAAAGACGGGTATCAGAACATCTGGTTATCAGGGCGTGGGTGTCGGATAACCAGGATATCAGGAGGTTTTATGATTTTATTCTGCCTGGTATCCTGATTCACGGATTACCTACATCCTGATTTCCTGATATTCTGATTTCCCCCATCCTGATTCTCTGATAACCCGATTTCCTAACTCCGCACCATAGCCGATAATATACAAAAATCTGCAACTTATTGTAAATCCTGAGCTTATATTATTGTTATTTACGTACGGATTTTATTCGTTGGATGTCCTAAAAAACGAACAATTTTTGTAAGTATCGCGTATAAAAAGCCAAAGAAAAGCTTGGCTGTCGAGCCAAAACGCAGCATAATATTAAATGAGGGGATATTTTGAGGTGAAAATATAAATTTGTAAAAAAATTTAATTTTTTTAATGTATTATATTGACGATAATATTATTTAGGATAAAATAATAAGTTTAGTGGTCAAGCAAAGGTTTAATTATCGGTGCTTGGCCATTAGTTTCTCATATCAAGAAAATGCTCTTTGACAAGTTAACAGTTAAGCCAATAAGCAGCGAAAGTGCATCTCCCGATTTACTCGCCTTTGCGAAGCCTCTTCGGCGGAGCGAGGTCGGGGGAATGTTTAGCCCCCGCTCCTGTCTTCCGACAGGAATACGCGGGGGTGATTCCCGCGATAGCGGGAATATCTTTTCAGCACTTTCGGTGCCCCTGCCTCTGCAGGGGCGAGCTTGCCCCCGCGAAAGCGGGGGGATGCCAGAGTGTTGAGCCTTCTACGACGATATCCCGCACCAATTTTCTCAGAGATTCGCCAGAATTAAAACGCAAGATTTTTTTAGTTGTGATTGCGTCAGAATTATAGGGTAGAGCTGGGAAAATTGGTGCGGGATTCGACGATACAAAGTGAAGGGTTTGATCCTGGCTCAGAACGAACGCTGGCGGCGTGGCTAAGACATGCAAGTCGAACGAACTGCCTAATTGAGCAATCGAAAGGGTAGTTAGTGGCGAAAGGGTGAGTAATGGATAGGTAACGTACCCCGTGCTTCGGGATAGCGTCGTTCGCCTTCGGGCGAGCTACCGAAAGGGGCGGTAATACCGAATAATGTCATTTGTCGATGGGCAGATGACCAAGGATTTATCGGCATGGGAGCGGCCTATCTCCTATCAGCTGGTTGGTGAGGTAATGGCTCACCAAGGCTATGACGGGTAGCGGGGCTGAGAGGTCGGCCCGCCACATCGGGACTGAGACACTGCCCGGACCCTCACGGGGGGCTGCAGTAACGAATCTTGCGCAATGGGCGAAAGCCTGACGCAGCGACGCCGCGTGCGGGAGGAAGTCCTTCGGGATGTAAACCGCTGTCAGGGGTAAGAAAGTACGCTTCGGCGTATTGATCCAACCCAAAGGAAGTCACGGCTAACTCTGTGCCAGCAGCCGCGGTAAGACAGAGGTGGCAAGCGTTGTTCGGTATCACTGGGCTTAAAGCGTGTGTAGGCGGATAAGTAAGCGTTTTGTGAAATCCCCCGGCTCAACCGGGGAATTGCTTGACGAACTGCTTATCTTGAGGCAAGTAGGGGTGCACGGAACTCTTGGTGGAGCGGTGGAATGCGTAGATATCAAGAGGAACGCCGGCGGTGAAGACGGTGCACTGGGCTTGTCCTGACGCTGATACACGAAAGCGTGGGGAGCGAACGGGATTAGATACCCCGGTAGTCCACGCCCTAAACGATGCCTACTAGGTTGCGGGAGTTCTGACGCTCTCGGAGCCGAAACAAAAGTGCTAAGTAGGCCGCCTGGGGAGTACGGCCGCAAGGCTAAAACTCAAAGGAATTGACGGGGGCTCACACAAGCGGTGGAGCATGTGGATCAATTCGAAGCAACGCGAAGAACCTTACCTGGGTTTGACATGCTTGGATGCTTGCCGGGAAACCGGTTAAGCTGCCCTTCGGGGTGAAACTTGCACAGGTGCTGCATGGCTGTCGTCAGTTCGTGTCGTGAGATGTCGGGTTAAGTCCCTTAACGAGCGAAACCCTTGCCGTTAGTTGCCAGCGGGTCATGCCGGGGACTCTAACGGGACTGCCGGTGTAAAACCGGAGGAAGGTGGGGACGACGTCAAGTCATCATGGCCTTTATGCCCAGGGCATCACACGTGCTACAATGGCGACTACAAAGCGACGCAAAGCCGCAAGGCGGAGCAAATCGCAAAAAGGTCGCCCCAGTACGGATTGTAGGCTGCAATTCGCCTGCATGAAGTCGGAATCGCTAGTAATCGCGAATCAGCTATGTCGCGGTGAATGTGTTCCTGAGCCTTGTACACACCGCCCGTCAAGTGATGGGAGTCGGGAGTACCCGAAGTCGGATTGCTAACCCAGCACTAATTTTCTCAGAGGTTCGCCAAATTTTAGATGGCTGGCGGTTTTTGTAACGCTAGCATTTAGAATAGTTGGTTGAGCTGGGAAAATTAGTGCTGGGAGGCGTCTGCCAACGGTAAGCCCGATGACTGGCACTAAGTCGTAACAAGGTAGCCGTAGGGGAACCTGCGGCTGGATCACCTCCTTTCTAGGGATATACTAGAACTCGGTCGAAGACCGACCCTGAGCGCATGCGAAGGGCCTAATTAAACTTCGTCCGATGTAATGTCAGGCACTTTCTGCTGCGCGGGCAAATTACTCGTCCCGATAAAGCGGGACTGCGTCATTTGTCGTTGCATTGGTTTAACTGTTTCTTGATATTAAAGCCCTGTGTGACCCACGGGGCTTTTTTTATTCATGGATGGCATTCCTGCGAAGGCGGGAATCCAGGATCGAGAATCAAGAATCTATTTGCGAGATACGAATCACCCGTGCTTCACCTTTGGTTACGCAGGGCAAGCGAGCGACGAGATACTTTGTTAAGGTTTGTCGAAATCTCTGCAAATAATTTTGGCCTTTCAGTGACACGTATCAACGTGGATTTTTAAAACGAATTAGATAAGGTGTCCCCGGAATTTCAAGGTTTGTCGAAATCTCTGCAAATAATTTTGGCCTTTCAGTGACACGTATCAACGTGGATTTTTAAAACGAATTAGATAAGGTGTCCCCGGAATTTCCCGGAATTTGCTTAATATTACCAGATTGCGACTTTTTCAACAGCCCCATTGTCCCTCGTTTACTCTATTTGTTAGACAGTATATTCATCTTTGACCTCGCCCCGCTTTAGCCATGAACACAAAAACGAAATAGAGAACAATGACGGTCATAGCAAATCTGATCCATGACCATATTTTCTTGCTGCTGCGTGCCCATGCCCCAGTCACAAGCGCCGAGAAGACGCAGCAAGCGGTTACACCACCCAGGTTGTAACTTACATTTTGTGCTTCAGTGACAAGCAGAATAGTTGCAATCACAGCAAAGAGTACTCCACTGCATACGAAGGCTTTTGTGAATGGTTTCTTATTTATTCCAAAAGAAGAGTTTGCCTGAATTATTGCTTCAGGTGCGCGACTGACCCGCCTTCTTGATATCCAAAGAATGAGTGCAGCCAGTGCGAGTATGGGGGCGCCGGTCAGGAAGATGGCACCGAGTACATTATCCGGTGGTCTGTTCATGAAGCAGCCAATTCCAGCAGGAATAAGCAGAATCGCCAAGACGAACAGCAGCACGGGCAACTTTTGATTGGTCATTGTCGATCTCCTTTTTTTATTGAATTCCGCGGACACCATACATATTTTGTTTTTTTGGCTTTTGGCAAGTCTTATTTTGCAAATTCAAAATGCATTATTGTCGAAATTTTTTGAAAAGGCAAGAAAAATCCAGCAAAAAACGTGTAATTGGTAACTGGAAATTGGTGATTGGAAACTGGTAATTTGTAATTGGTGAATGGTAATTGCAGGCCGGATGGTTTCCGCCAATTAGCCCCCGGACCTGTGCCGTGGGCTTTTTATGCCCCGCCCACAGGTGGCAGGGCTAATCATGCAGTGGAAAGTTCAAAACGGCATATTCGCCGAAGTGGGTGCGTGCAGCGGTATCATAAGCGCGGGCAGCATCACGTTTATCGCGGAAATAACCTAAGTGAATCCTCCTGCGATTGCAGACAATCGCGGCTCGCCATAAACCCTTGTCACGAGCAAACCATACGCCTTTATAGCCACAGCGCGAATTTCGCTTTTTTGAGTTCCATGCATTCTGAGCAATGGTAGCCAGCCGCAGATTCGCTCGGCGGTTATCCAGGCCTAAGCCGTTTATGTGATCGATTACATATCCCTCACTTGTCTCAATGAGCTGGCCCTTCGACAAGCTCAGGACTTCGCGGTGCATAAGGATGCGCGAGTATTTTCCGTTGGGCAGGCGTATGGAACGTTCTGCATAGGTGACATTTTTACCTTTTGTTCTGCATACGCGCCATTTATATTTGACAAGACGAGCATAATCTTCCGGGTCAACAATGGCGAATTTGCCTTGCGTGAGAGGGATTTTGCGAAAGGCATAGCCGAAGCGCAGTCGGCGCCAGATTAGCGCCAGCCGAACGCCGATTCTTTCAAGCCAAGCTGGGATTTTGATTCGGATAACCAGAATCAAGATGACCCCTCCGGTTTAGCATACAGGGTGCCCCAGCCACAGGTGGCAATTAAAATTTGCCCCAGCCACAGGTGCTGGGGCTAAACGAAAATCTGTCAGCGGCACATTTTAAAGTGCTTCCGTATATGGGATGAACCTGCGCGAATTTGACGAAAAATTTAGTGTTTTGGGGCTTGCTTATGAACGCAAATGATTGGCAGAAAAGGAATAAAAAATTTTTTAAAAATTGCGGTTTTTGTTCGGCGCTATCTGCACTTTTGATCGCGCGCGATGGTCGTTAAGAAGTGCGTTTAAGCGGTACCAACCATCAGACCTGTCTTGCGGCAGGGCTTTTTGTGCAATTGCAATTCAACTTTGGGACCCCGCTTTGCGGGAACCCTCAAAGTATACGCCGCCTTTTTCGAGCGCATCTCTTAGTTCAGCATATCGAAGCTCACGTGTTCCACAGTTCTTGGCTGCGCAGAGGGCCGCTGCCGTGCCTGCTGCCTGGCCTTGTCCCATACAGCTTACCGTGTTTCTGGTGGACATGTGGGCTCTATGGTCGGAGGTTATCATCATGCCTGCTGCCAGCAGGTTATCGATTCCCGCCACGCGCAGCGCTCTGTACGGTATTCCGTAGGTGCCGCCGTCTTTTACTTGAAAGCGGGGCGCCATGTCGTGAAAGCTATAAGCCATAACATCGTCATCGAAGTGCCTGCCTTCAATTACATCTTCGTGCGATATGTCATAGTCGCACTTAATCAGTCTGCCACGCCGAATGTTAAGTGACGGGCTCGTTCTGGCGATAAAGGCCTTTTCACAGCCGGGCACATATTTTCTGAATAGTTGTACGGCTCTGAACTGACGCCTTCTAAGCTCTAACTCAGCTTTGGCCACTTCATCTCTGTTGGTGGGGCTGACCGGCATTTTGAAATTCAGCTTGATGAACATCAGATAATTGTCGTGAACGGTGGTCGTTGTCGTTGACATGCCGATCTTGTCCGCTTCCTGGCTGAACCCATCGGGAAGCACAACTGTGCGGCCTTCCAGCCGTACAATTTGGTCATCTTTGCTGCTGCGAAGGCCTCTGGCAAGCTCAGTCACGGCGTCGTGCGATTCGAGGAATTCATAGTATTTCTCAACACTGACATTGGCCAGGCCAATACTATTGCATACCGCATAATCGTTCGGCTCGGAGTAGTCGGCGCCGGCGTAAGCGGAGAGGTCGCCGTAGGCGGTGCAGTCCACGAATGATTTTGCGTAGAAAGCCTCCCTTCCGGAGCGGCTTTCTGTGATCACGCCCTTAATCTGGGAACCATTCATGAAAGCTGCCGTCAAAAGGGTGTTGACGCATACAAAAACGCCTGCTTCCTCAAGCATTTCGAAAGCTACGAGTTTATAGATTTCCGTGTCGATAGCGGTGCACACGGAATCGAAATCGTAACCTTTGAGCATCTGGGCGTGTCCCGTGCAGCCGCCAACTTTCATCAGACGATCGATAATTTCCTGAGGAATCCCTCGTACTACCTGGCGTTTTTCGACGTCAAAGGCCTTCCACAGGTTATAGAAGCTATGAAGAGCAGTGCCACCTTCTACGACTGTTCCGCCCGGGTAACCTTTTGCCTCTATCAAGGCTGTCTTTGCGCCCTGACGTGCCGCGGCTAAAGCTGCCACGACACCTGCTGTGCCGGCACCTGCTACGACGACATCGAATTTCCTTACAGGCAATTTTTTCGGCGGCTCCTCATAGTAATTGTCGATTTTGTTTGTGGTCTTTGCCGGCTTGCCCGCCTTACGTCTGGCGGGCTTGTCTTTTGCCAGGCCTGCTTGAGCGCCGATTCCAAGCATTAAAACACTTTTCGAAAAATCTCGCCGATTCATTTTTATCTCCATATTTAACCTTGTATCACAGCGGAGCAATTTACTATTTTCTATTTACAATTGCAAAATAATAAATAGTCAATAATAATATGAACAAACACCACTTTCTTATACCATGCACCCCGACCACAGGGGTGTGAAGAAGATTTACCCCCACCACAGGGGTGGGGGCTAAAAAGGTGGGTGTTTGTGTACATAATTAATTCTGTTTTTCAGTTCCTCTTCGGTAAAACAAAAACGCTTATCAAAACCTCGAGTCCATATTCGGCTAACCTCAGCATTTTTACAAAGTGCAAACATTGCAACATTTTTATATCTGCTTACAATCTGTGGTATGGATTCCTGACAAGGACGTGCCACAATATGAACGTGATGTTCACAAATAGAAATAGCTTCAATCTTTTGGTCCATTCTCCTGGCCTCATTTAAAATCGCCCGATATACAATTTTTCTTTGCTCAGGATTTAGCTTGATGGTTTTCATTTTTTGTAATCTGCGGTTAGTAAGCAAAAGTTGTTGATTGCTCTGTATGATTTTGCCGTGTTTTACATATCCGCGATTGTCACCCTGAAGCCAGCTGCCGTATGTGGTCCATGTCACCATATACCCAATTATCTTTGACATAGTTGTAAGTTTAACACGAAAAGTTCCTACCGGCAAATCCTTTTTATTTAGCCCCTACCCCTGTGGTAGGGGTCTTCTAAAGAACCTACAGTTGACACTTTCACCATTAAAGATTAGTATATTACCTTCTTAAGTTTCTGGAGAATTTGAAAATGACCAATGTAACTTTGATTACCGGCGATGGAATTGGGCCGGAAATCGCAGAAGCTGCGCGTAGATGTATCGACGCTACAGGTGCGCTGATCAACTGGGATATAGCTGAAGCCGGCACAGAGGTTATGGAACGTCTGGGAACACCTTTGCCTGATGCTACTATCGAATCCATAAAGAAAAATGGTGTTGCCTTGAAAGCGCCTATTACTACGCCGGTCGGCAAAGGCTACAGAAGCATAAATGTGCATCTTCGCCAGACGCTTGATCTATACGCGTGTCTTCGGCCTTGCAAGAGCTATAAGGGCGTCCGCAGCAAATACGAAAACATCGACCTTGTAATCGTGCGCGAAAACACCGAAGACCTCTACGCAGGCATCGAATTTCAAAAAGGCGGCGACGACACCACTGAACTTATCAACTGGCTAAATATTCATTCTAATAAAAAAATAAACAGCGACTCCGGTATAAGCATAAAGCCGATTTCGGTCAGAGCTACCGAGCGCATCGTCAAATTCGCGTTCGATTACGCTCGCAGAATGGGACGCAAAAAGGTAACCTCCGTTCATAAAGCCAACATTATGAAATTCTCAGATGGACTTTGGCTGGAGGTAAGTCGAGAAGTTGCAAAACAATATCCGGATATCGAGTTTGAAGACCGCATCGTTGACAATATGTGCATGCAGTTGGTACAAAAGCCGGAGCTTTATGATTGTTTGGTGCTGCCGAATCTTTATGGCGATATAGTAAGCGATTTGTGCGCAGGATTAGTAGGCGGACTGGGCGTGGCGCCCGGCGCAAACATCGGCGAAAAAGCGGCTATCTTCGAGGCAACCCACGGCAGCGCCCCAAAATACAAAGGCCAAAACAAGGTCAATCCAGCAGCCCTGATTCTGAGTGGCGTGCTTATGCTACGGCACATAGGTAAATCAGCCGAGGCGAATAAACTTGAAGCGGCGGTCGCTGCTGTAATTGCCGAGGGAAAGAGCGTGACATACGATTTGAAAGAAGACCGCAACGACCCGACCGCTGTCGGCACAAAAGAAATGGCTGACGCCATTATTAGAAAAATTAAAAAATGAGCCAGGATGGTTTCCGCAAACTAATTTCATGTCAAAGTGGCGGTATAATCGCGGCACTTTTACGATTCCTTCTGAACGTTGCTGCGGTAGGTTATTCGATTGCTGTTGGGCTGCGCAATTTTTTATATTCCAAAGGCTGGCTAACGATACATCGAGCAAATGCAATTGTCATAAGCATCGGTAATATAACAACTGGCGGGACAGGCAAGACCCCACTTGTAATCTGGCTGTGTAACTACATAAATCAAAAATCAAAAATCAAAAATCAAAACTGTGGATGTGCAATTCTTACACGCGGCTATAAAGCAACTCAAAACTTAAAACTAAAAACTGAAAACTATGAAGACGAAGTGAAAATTCTTGCTGAAAGCTGTCCGCTGGCAAAAGTAGTTGTAAGTCCAGACCGAGTCGTTGGGGCTGCTGAAGCGGTGAGCAAATTCGGCGCAATGGTCCTGATTATGGACGATGGATTCCAGCATCGCCGATTAGCCAGAGACCTGGATATTGTAACCATCGATGCTACAGAGCCTTTCGGCTACGGCAAACTCCTGCCGGCAGGGCTGCTTAGAGAACCTGTCACTGCACTAAAGCGAGCACACGCAGCTATCATTACAAGATGCAACCAAACCACGGAGGCTAAGTTGGCTGAACTCGAAAAGAAACTGCAGCAGGTAAACCCCAATATGATATTTGCACGCTCGATACATTGTCCTATCTGCGCAAAATCCGCAGAGAACAAAGAAATAAATCTTGAAAAACTAAAAGACAAGAAGATATTTGCCTTCTGTGGCATAGGTAATCCGGACGCTTTTTTCAAAACAATCAAAGGATTAGGCTCTGAGCTGATTGGTTCTAAGATTTATAATGACCACCATCATTATACAAAAGATTGCTTAGCTAACATTGATGAGCAAGCCGGACGTTTGAAAGCAGATTTGATATTAACAACACAGAAAGATTGGAGCTCTACGCAATACGCAATACGCAATACGCAGTACGAGATACCTTTTGCCTATCTGAAGATTGAGCTAAGATTCACATCTGGCGAGAATAAATTAACGGCCTTGATAGAAAACACGTTGGAGGATAGAATTCTTGTAACGTTAGGGCCTAAAGTGAACTAAAGTGCCTAAAGTGAGCTAAAGTGAAAAGTTATAATTTTAGGCACTTTAGTCACTTAAAACTTTAGGCACTTACAACTAAAATGTACAAAAAGTTATTAAAAGTTGTTACAAACCTCGGCTCGCCAAAGATTCTGGTCGTCGGCGATTTTATGCTTGACGTATATGTCTTCGGCGATGCTCACAGAATAAGTCCGGAAGCGCCGGTGCCGGTATTGAAGGTTTGCAGAACCGAATACCGCTGCGGCGGAGCAGGCTCTGTAGCTGCCGATCTGGCGGCGCTGGGTGCACTGCCGTATTGTGTGGGGGTCATCGCAGACGACCGCAATGGAAAGATTCTCAAAGATAAGCTGATAGAAAGCAAAGCCGACATCACCGGACTTTTTACGACAACGGACCGGCCGACCATCAGCAAACAAAGATTAATCGGCTTAGCACAACATCGTCATCCTCAGCAATTGATGCGAATCGATGAAGAACGCACCGAGCCGCTCTCCGATGAAACCAGTTCGGCGATCTTGCAAGCCTTTAAGGAAAGATTACCACAAGCTGATATAGTTTGTCTGCAAGATTATAATAAGGGCCTGCTTAATCCCTCGCTTTGCCGGCAAATGATACAATTGGCAACGCAAGCCAACAAAAAGGTCCTTGTTGACCCCTCACTTACGAGCGATTATTCAAAATACACCGGCGCCACTCTTATTACACCGAACCGGAAAGAGGCTTCTGTCGCGGTTGGTTTTGAGATAAAAAGCGCTTCAGATGCAGCCAGAGCAGCCAAGCAACTCCGTCAGAATTTAAAGCTCAAGACCGTGGTAATCACATTGGATAAGGATGGCGCCTATATTGAAACAGAAACCGAAAGCCAAAGCATACCTACCAGGCCTCGCAGCGTCTACGACGTTAGTGGTGCAGGTGACATGGTCTTGGCAACGCTGGCGGTAGCTCTGGCTGCCAACTGCGATTATAAAACAGCCGTGCAGCTATCTAATATCACAGGCGGGATCGAAGTGGAAAAATTCGGCACGGCGACGGTAACCATTGAAGAAATCATCAACGAGCTTGTCAGTCAAATTCGTGATAAAAGCGGCAAGGTGCGCACCGTTGATTCTTTACTGGAGGAGCTTACCTGGCATCGTAAACGGAAAGAAACCATAGTCTTTACCAATGGCTGTTTTGACGTGATTCACAGAGGCCATATCGAATTTCTGAAATTCTGTAAGTCACAAGGTAATATAGTTGTGCTCGGCCTAAATAGTGATAGCTCGGTAAAAATCATTAAGGGGCCTGAGCGGCCCATAAATAATCAGGATGACCGAGCTGCCGTCATGGCTGCACTGGAAACAGTAGATTACGTTACATTTTTTGATGAGCCGGACCCACTCAACCTGATTAAAAAAGTAAAACCTGACATATTGGTAAAAGGTCGTGACTGGAAAGACAAAGGCGTTGTGGGCCGCCAGTTCGTTGAATCCTATGGCGGCAAGGTCGTTCTTGCGCCGCTGGTGGAAGGCAAAAGCTCCACCGCAACCATCGAAAAAATGAAGGCGTTAGGAACAAAAACCTGATGAACAAAAATATTAAAAAGCAGGTTGCAAAAGCGATAGAAACGCACAAGAAGATGCTTGCCGAATTTGAAGCACGTGGCGTTGAAGTGATCGCCGCTGCTGCACAGGCAATAATAAAAGCATTAAAACAAAACAGCACGGTTTATCTCTGTGGCAATGGAGGCTCGGCTGCTGATGCTCAGCACATAGCCAGTGAACTGGTGGGCAGATTTACCAGAGAGCGAAGGGCTTTAGCCGCTGTAGCACTTTCAACCGATACTTCTATACTTACCTCTATTGCTAACGATTATGCTTACAAAGATGTCTTTGCCCGGCAGGTTGAAGCCCTGGTAAAAAAAGGTGACATCTTGTGGGCTTTTTCAACCAGCGGCACCTCAGCAAATGTCATTGCCGCAGCAAAATTAGCCAAGAGAAAAGGTGCCTTCGTGCTGGCCTTTACCGGAAAGCCTAATAGCAAGCTTGAGCAAATCGCCGATATTTGTTTTTGTGCCGGCGATAAATCAACAGCGCGTAGCCAGGAGATTCATCAACTGGCCTATCATATAATTTGCGACCTCGTAGAACAAAGTTTCTGCGATTAGTTGAACCAGAAGTGAATTCAATAGATATGTCTAACAAAGCGGTATTCTTAGATCGTGATGACACTCTGATTGAGGATCCCGGCTATATCAATCATCCTGACCAGGTGAAGCTGCTGGACGGGGTCACTGAGGCGCTTATCGAGTTAAAAGCCCTTGGATATAAGCTGGTCGTTGTTTCTAATCAATCGGCTGTCGCCCGGGGTATTGTTACTGAAAAGGTTCTTGCCGAAATCCACGAGCGCTTAAATCAACTGCTGGCCGAAAAAGGAGCATATTTAGACCGGATCTATTACTGCCCCTATCATCCTGATGGAGTTGTCCCTAAGTATCGCAGGGAAAGCGACTTTAGAAAGCCAAATCCCGGAATGCTGCTGAGAGCTGCGGATGAATTGGATATCGACCTCGCTCAATCCTGGATGATTGGCAATAGTAATCGTGATATAGAAGCCGGTTTACGGGCTGGTTGTAAGACTATTTTAATCGACCGCTTCTGCGACTACAAACAGCTCCAACCGGACGCCCCAAAACCAGACCACCGAGCTGTAAACATTAAGGAGGCGACAAATATCATAAAAAAATACTGCCGTTCACCCAACGATGCGGACGCCGAAACTCAGCCACCTCCTATCGAGCAAACTCAACCGGTCATTCAAGCTGAAGAACAACCACATCCATCAGAGCCTCTGGAGCCGCAGATGAGTCCGCCCGTGCAACAAATTAGTGGTGATAGGACTGAATATGCCATTGGCGTACTAAATAGCATTCTGGAACAGCTAAAAAGTATGCAGCGAGCCGATATGTTCGGCGAATTTTCCATAATGAGACTGATGGCTGGGATTGTGCAAATTGTCGTTCTATTTTGTCTGCTGATAACTATATGGTTTCTAATGAGCCCCGACCGGCAAGATAGCGCCATTTTTATTGCGCTGGGCTTTGCAGCGGTTCTGCAGTTGATGTCACTGACCTTTTATATAATGCAGGGACGGAAATAGTGACTAAAGTGAACTAAAGTTTAGAGTGACTAAAGTGCCTAAAGTTCGTTTAACGGTTGCGGTTGCGCGGCTCGTCACGGTTACGTTTAACGTATGACGATAAACGATACGAGTATCGCAACCGATAAACGAAAAACGCATTTTTAGCTCACTTTAGGCACTTTAGTTCACTTTAGGCACTTTAGTTTTCTATTACCGAGATGTGGGATACGAATATTTTAGTGTGGCTTTCTTCTCCGATGGGTGATGCGATTTTGTGCACGCCGGCCTTGCGGGCCATCCGTCAACATTTCAGATCCGGCAGAATCTCGTTTTTAGCAGAGCCCGTTGTTCGTGAGGTTCTTTCGCCGAGCAGCTTTAATGACGAATGGCTGGAGCAACGACATAGAAATCCGTTCGCCATTGCAAAAATGCTCGCCAAATATAAATTCACCCATGCAATTCTTTTTAAGAATTCCTTTGCCTCGGCATTGGCTGCTTTTTTAGCCAGGATTCCTTCGCGTATCGGCTACGTCCGTGAAGGCCGAGGACTCCTTTTAACCGACAAACTTTATCCACCAAGACTACAAAGCGGCAAATTTAAGCCTATTTCTATGATTGACTATTATCTTGCAATCACCTCCAGGTTAGGCGGCGACACAGAAAACAGAAGGCTTGAATTACTCATCGACCCACAGTGCAGCAAGACCCTCAGGGCCAAATTGCCAGAACTTGAGCACGCCGCTGGGCCGATTGTTGTTATTGTCCCTGGCGGGGCGTATGGCCTGAGCAAATGCTGGCCAAGCGAAAGATTTGCGCAAACAGCCGATTGGCTGATTGCCAACTACCACGCAACTATTGTAGTTTCTGTCTCACCTGACCCTGCCGAGAACAAAATCGCCGAAGAAATTTGCAACTCAAGCAGCTTGTCACTTATCAACTTGGCAGAAACGCCCGTAAGCCTTGGCGAATTAAAAGCTCTTTTTTCCAGAGCAGAACTGGTGATAACGAACGACACAGGTCCACGGCATATCGCCATAGCACTTGGGCGTAAGGTCGTCACCCTTTTTGGGCCTAACGACCCAGCCTGGACAGAGACCGATTACGAAAATGAGATTCAGATAGTCGGCAATGTCCCTTGTGCTCCGTGCACCAAGCCGGTATGCAAAAAATCCCAGCACTGGTGCATGCAGGCAATCACAGTAAAGATGGTTTGTGAAGCCGCGAAGGAACTACTCGAAAATAATCGCAGAAAAGCAACGATTTTGGCCCGACAAAAATTTATAGAAACTTCGGACTCCTTTTTTATTGACCAGGATTATAAAAAAGCATTTAGCGAATTGGGCTTAACTTCTATTGATGCCGTTTTTTCTTTTAATGCAGCTAAGAATCTGGCTAAGAACAATCTCGCCCGCTTCCGCACACGCCTGCAATTTCAAATAAATTCACCGCGAGCGACATTGTTTCTAAAGCGCTATGACAAACCACCAATCCTAACTCAACTTAGGAACTGGCTTTGCCGCCATAGAAGGATGTGCTGCTCACTTATCGAGTTCGAGCGGATAAATGAAATACAAGCAGCGGGCATAAATACTCCCAGGATTGTTTCTTATGGCCAGCAATGGGGCACTTTTTTCGAGAAAAGAAGCTTTATAATCACCGAAAAAATTCCAAATGCTGAGTCCTTAGAGCGAAAATTGCCCAGCTTTTTCACCGGCCCGGCGACGACAGAAGATTTGAAACTGCGTAGAGATTTTATCTTTCAATTAGCAGGCTTTGTAAAAAAATTCCACGCGATAAATTTTCGTCATCGAGACCTTTATCTTTCACACATATTCTACGATGATAAGGGTAAATTTCATTTGATAGATTTAGCGAGGGTCTTTAAACCAATCGTCCGGCACCAACGATTTCAAATAAAGGATATCGCTCAGTTGTATTATTCAGCTCCAGCAAAGTATTTTTCAAATACGGATAGGCTGCGTTTTTACTTTGGATATACTGGCCGGGGTAGGCTAACCGACAAAGACAAAATATTTATTCGCAAAGTAATCAGTAAAGCTAATCGAATAGCGAGACACGATGCTAAAAAGAATTTAGATTAAGAATGTAGAATGTAGAAATTTCTCAATTCTCAATTCTGTTAAAAAGATGAAAATTGCGATTGTAATAGAACGAGCAGATATAGGTCTTGGGGGAGCTGAACGTTCAGTCTTTGAGTTAGCAAATGCTCTCTCAAAACTTGGCCCCGAGGTAGATATACTTGCCGCAACAGGCAGCATGAACGCCGAAAACGTTCACATCCTATGCCGGCATAGCCACAGCAAACGCACCTCTTACTTTACCCTCGAAAAAGCGCTAAGAAAGCACTTATCAGAGAATCATTATGACATAATTCACAGCGTTTTACCTTTCAGTTTTGCAGATATTTATCAGCCACGCGGCGGCACCTATGCCGAGTCGATTGTACGTAATGCGGCGAGTTTCCAAAACAAGCTCATAGAATCTTATAAGAAGCTAACTGCTTTTGCCAATTTTCGCCGAACTATACTTCTGCGAGCTGAGCGTAAGTTATGCAGGCAAACCGATGGGCCAATAATCATTGCGATTTCGCAGTATGTCGCCGAGCAGTTCAAACGACACTACGCCGTTTCTGATGATCGCATCGTAGTCATACATAATGGCATAAAAATACATATAGAAATTGATGCGGAACCTGCGGTAAAACCGCGATTAGCCCCCGCACCCCTCGACAAGCTCGGGGCAGGCTCTGTGGCGGGGGCTGCCTCGGCCACAGGTGCCGAGGCTAACGCCCCGCGTTTTACGCGGGGTTTTGATAGACTTCGCTCACAGATATTAGCTCGATTGAACATAAAAGAAGCAGATGAGCCGGTCTTTTTTCTATTCGTGGCCAACAATTTCAGATTAAAGGGCCTTGATGTTTTAATAAAAGCAATGCAGTTAGCAGCGACCCCGCCCAGCGCCGGGTGGGGCCGGCCCAGTTTTTTAATTGTCGTAGGTAATGGCAGAGAACGTAAATACCGTCGGCTTGCAAAGAAATTTGCTCCGCTTATGGCGGATAGTAAAATCATCTTTTTAGGGCCCATCGGGCATATTCAAGATGTTCTATCAATGAGCGATGTCGCCGTGCTGCCTACTTTCTACGACCCGTGCTCGCGGTACATTCTCGAAGCGCTGGCAGCAGGCAAGCCCGTGATAACAACCAGCTTTAACGGTGCAACCGACCTATTCGTTAATAATCGACACGGTAAAGTCATCGATTCACCTGAAGATGTCCCAGCGTTGGCAGAGGCTATTACCTACTTTACAAATACAGACAATATTCAAAAAGCATCCCAGGCGATTGCAGCAGATAATCTCAAAGAAAAAATCTCCATCGACCGGGTTGCTAAACATCTTATAGATGTTTATGAATCTATATTGCAAAGGAAGGGCCAGAAATAATGTACGTTATTTTCGTATTCGCTGTCATTATGGCGTATTTGCTCGGCTCGATACCTTTCGGCCTGCTCATCGCAAAGGCTCACGGCAAAGATTTGCGTTCCATAGGCTCAGGCAATATCGGCGCAACCAATGTTGCACGGGCTCTCGGCAGAAAATGGGCCTATCTGTGCTTTCTGCTCGATGTGCTTAAAGGCCTGATTCCAATGCTCATAATTGGTAATTGGAGATTGGTAATTAGTAATTACCAGTTACCAATTGCCAGTTACCAATTACTGTGGCTGGCGGTCGGCTGCGCCGCCATTCTGGGCCATATCTTTCCAATATATCTGAAATTCAAGGGCGGCAAGGGCGTCGCCACAAGCCTCGGCGTAGCACTGGGCTTATGGCCTTATTATACAATTTGCGCCTCATTTGCCATTGCAATATGGATAATCACTGTTTTGATATGGCGGTACGTTTCATTGGCCTCCATCACCGCTTCGGTTTCTTTTCCGCTGTTATTGATTTTGGCGATAATTCTAAGGCCGAGCTGGGATTTTGTCAGCCTATGGCCGTTACTTATTGCAGCAACCGCAATACCGCTGATGGTAATTATCCGACATCGCGAAAATATAAAAAGGCTGCTCGCAGGAACAGAAAGCAAGGTCCTGCGGTAAACCACGATTAGCCCCCGCACCCGTGGCGGGGGCTGCCTCTCATCGGGTCAACATCCGTACTTTGTCGTTTTCTATTAGCTTGCCGGTAGTCTTATCCCATCTTCGTGTACGATAAGCCAAGCGGTGGTCACCGTGACAGTCGGTGCAGTATTTTTTACCGCCGCCGAGCTTAGCTGCTGGGTGACAGTCCTTGCAAAATGAATTTACTCTTTCCGCCGGGTACATAATATCTGGCGGCGTGATATTATCTTCATCGCCGCAATGGGCATCGGATGAGCCGTGACACTTCTCGCAGCCGATGTTAGCTCGTGCGTGCACAATAGCCAGCTGCTCGACCTGGTAGTTTATGTGGCACACATGACAACGGCTGTTATCCGCTATAGGCCCGGCTGATGGCGCAGCATCTTGAGCATCGGTACCCTCCTCAAGCAGCAGCAAAGGTTCCTCTTTGATTTTTCCCTCACAGGCCAATATTCCCACAGCTACTGCCACCGACACAAGTAACCAGCGGCTGTACTTCAAATATCCCACGCAAGCTCCTTCGCTTGAGGCTTAGTAAGATATTCATTGTAATACCCGGTAAATTCAATATCCTATCCTGATAAAGTTTTCAACTACAATCTGATAGAATAACTATCATTGTAAACGAGCGTAAGTGTAAAAAACTCTTGCATTCGGCACCAACTTTAGGCAGACTTTCGACACACAGATAAGCAAGGAGCTGAATGATGGGCGATAAGTGCTTTTTCTTTGCTGGTGGAGGAACAGGAGGACATATCTATCCCGCTATTGCTGTGGCAGAGCAAATAGTCAAACTAAAGCCGGCAGCGAAAATACATTTTTTCTGCAGCACTCGCAGCATTGATGCGCAAATCCTTCGGCAAGCTGGCCTGGAATATACTCAGCTTCCTGCAAAAGGTCTCGGTGTCCGGCCTGGTAAACTAATTGAGTTTTACACCACATTCTTGAAAAGTTACCGAATCGCAAAAGAGCTAATCGCTAAAAGTGACAACGCGATAGTCATCGGTGTGGGCGGATTTGTTGCAGCGCCAGCCGCTCGGGCAGCTCATAAACTGAAAGTGCCTGTTGTACTTTTGAATGTTGATATTGTGCCAGGCCGGGCAAATAAATTCATAGCACGCTTCGCAGATGAAATCTTTGTGCAGTTTGCTGAAACAACACAATACTTTGTCAAGAAAAAAGCAAAGGTCAATGTTGTCGGCTGTCCCTTGCGAAGCGGCTTTGCAAATCCACAGCCGCATAGGGCGGTAGAGCAATTAGGCCTTGATGAAAATAAAAAGACTTTGCTTATAACCGGTGCTTCGAGCGGCTCGGAAAATATTAACGATGCAGTGTGCTCACTATTGGAAAAGTTGGATAGCTTCGGCTATGATTGGCAGATAGTTCATTTGACCGGCCTGCGTAATTACGAAAAAGTCAAGCAGGCCTACGCTGGTGCTAAAATTGGGCATAAAGTTTTAGGATATTACGATGATATGCCGAACCTGTTGGCTGCCGCGGATTTAGTGATCGGCAGAAGCGGTGCAGTCAGCGTAGCCGAGTACACCGCGGCGGCAGTGCCGAGTATCTGCATGCCTTACCCCTATCATAAGGATAAGCATCAGTATTTAAATGCAAGCAAGTTGGTTGAGGCCGGCGCAGCAATTATCGTTGACGATCTGCCCGATGCAACAGATAGGGCGCAATGGCTGTGGCAAGAGCTGGAAGAATTGATGAAAAATGAAAAAGAACGGCAAAGAATGGTAAGGGCCTGCAAGGCAGTTGCCAGGTTGGATGCCAGTTATAAAATCGCAGAAAGGCTGCTAAAGATCGCTTCTTAGAAGACTGGAAAATTCAGGCTTGACTTGCTGGGCTTTTAATGGATAATTTCGGATTTTCAAATAGGGCAGTTATTTAGGAGGTAGAACAATGTGCCAGACGTGTGGATGCTCGCCATGCAAGAGATGTGGTCAGCCCATAGAGGATGGGGTTTGCTCAGGTTGCGGTGAACCATCTGAGGATTGCTTTTGCGAACCTGAACAGTAGAACGACCACGTTCTTGATTGCGGTTGCAGATTATTGACTTGGCTGCCGCTAATCGCAGCCAAGAGGGGAGACAGTGTATTCTTCGCAGACGAGAATACACTAACTCACAGCGAGAGCGTCGCTTACAATTAGAGCTAAAAAATAGGTCGTCGCAAAGATCCCAGCAGTAAATTACTTGCCCAGATATTGCCGATAGATTAAAATATATGAAACTCGAAAAAGCTATATTTAATTTGTGAACGGGAAGGTAGTAATGACCAGGCAAACAAACAATAAAAGGTCTAAGGCAATTTGTAGTTTTTGCGGTCGCTCTGCAGGTCAAGCTGATACGCTTATAGAAGGCCCCGACAGGGTTTTTATTTGCCCGGAATGCGTGGAGCTATGTCACAGCATTATCCGGCAGAACCGAAAACAAACCGGCAAAATAAGAGCCAGCCTCAAAAAGATGCCAAAGCCTAAAGAAATAAAGGAGTATCTGGACCAATATGTAATTGGTCAGGAACATGCTAAAAAATATCTCTCTGTTGCGGTGCATAACCATTATAAACGGCTTCTGCACAGCGATACTTCCGACAGTGACGTGGAGATAGACAAATCCAATGTGCTGCTAATTGGGCCGACCGGTAGCGGTAAAACTCTGCTTGCCCGCACCCTGGCTCGGAAATTGCAAGTGCCGTTCGCTATATGCGACGCCACCACCGTTACCGAGGCTGGATACGTCGGCGAAGACGTTGAAAATTTCCTGCTGCGGCTGCTGCAGAACGCCGATTTCGATTTAGAGGCTGCCCAGCGAGGCATCGTCTATATTGATGAAATCGATAAGATCGGCAAAACTTATCAAAATATTTCAATTACCCGCGATGTCTCCGGCGAAGGCGTCCAGCAGGCACTTTTGAAGATGCTCGAAGGGACTATCGCAAATGTCCCGCCGCAAGGTGGAAGAAAGCATCCGGAACAATCCTACATACAAATAGACACCACGCAAATACTTTTTATATGCGGCGGAACATTTGTGGGCCTGGAAAATATCATCAAGAATCGGCTCGGCAAAAAACTAATTGGCTTTGGCTCTGAGCTGGCTGGCAGAGCCGATGACAAAAAAGAGCTTACAGACATAATGTTTCAGGTCATACCGGAGGACCTTATCGAATTCGGGATGATACCTGAATTTGTAGGCCGTATGCCGGTGATAACCGTGCTCTCGCCGCTGGATGAAGATGCGCTTGTGGATATATTGACAAAGCCCAAAAACGCACTAATTAGACAATATCAGAGATTTTTCCAGATGGAGGATGCCGAGCTTGAATTTACAGACAGTGCTTTACGTGCGCTGGCACAAAAAGCTCTCAAGCATGATACCGGAGCCAGGGCTCTGCGTTCGATTACTGAGGAGCTGATGGTTGACCTGATGTATCAACTGCCGGATGAGCAAAGGGGTGCAAAATATGTAATTACCCGTGATATTGTCATGGGCAAAACAGAGCTATTCACCGCAAAACAAACGGCGAAAAAAGAATCAGCATAATTTTCCGATTTGTGGTTCGTTTCGCGTGTTATTACTTGCTTTATTGAACAAGGTAAAATGTAGGTTAAACATGCAGGCCAATTCAGAAGTGATTGAATCACTTGTACAAAGTATCGTCGAGGCTGTACATCCTCTGAAGATAATTCTCTTTGGTTCATATGCCCGAGGTAAAGCGAATCTTGATAGCGACATCGATGTCTTAGTAGTAATGCCTGAGGGTGTTCATTGCCGGGGGACGGCACAACTTTTATATAGGCAAATTAAAGGATTAGGGGTTCCTTTCGATATTTTAGTGGCAACACCAAGTGATTTGGAAAGACATAAGGATAACATCGGCTTAATTTATCGAACTGTGCTCCAGGAAGGCAGAGAGATATATGCCGCCTGAAGGTAACATAAAACCCCACGTGAAACGTGGGGCTAAATATTTAGCCCCGCCTTTAAGGCGGGGTTTCTGGATTTTTTACCACAAGACATCATTCCGCCGTTAGAGGTAGAAGATGCCTCGAGCCTCACTGACTATGCTGTTATAAGCCGTTACCCAGGTGACTTTGAGCCTATCGATGAAAAAGAGTACAAGCAAGCAGTACGATTGGCAGAAATCGTTGTGCTATGGGCGCAAGAAGTTATCAGACAGAGAAGAAAATAACGTCACCGAAACAGACACAAAATACGCAGCTATTTTATTCTTCGACTCTGACGAGGGAATGAATCGGCACTAATACATTATACAGTAGTATTGCATCGCCGTTATGCAGGCGGATGCATCCCTGTGAGCCTGCGGTACCTATTTGGTCGGGCTCTTTGGTGCCGTGAATAGCAAAGCCAGCCCTATCCTTGGCGGGTCCCTCAAGGCCCTCCAGCGCTATCCACCTTGAGCCTAAAGGATAGTCCGGGTCCTCAGGGTGATATGTTCTGCCGGTAAGTGGATTTGTCCAGATCGGTTTAACGAGCTTGCCATTGAGCTTGACCCTCCACAGTCCCGTTGGCGTCTCCATGCCGGGTTGGCCCAGGCCCACCGGGAAACTGCGGACAAAAGTATTTTGCAGATACAAGTCCATAGTGAAGGTGGAACGACATACCTTCGCGTGGAAGGGACCATTTACGACTTTTATTATCTGTCCCACCTGCAACGCCTCCGGACGACGGATATTGTTAATTTGCATTAGAATCTCGTACGGCACTTTATATTGCTGACCGATTATTCTGAGCTGGTCGCTGGGCTGGACCTTGTAACTTCCGCAAAGTTTATCGTTTGGGAAAAGGCTTTTGCTGAACAGCCATTGCTCGGCAAGCTTGGAAAGCTGGTCTTCCACGAGCGCTCGTTGTTTGGTGCTCATAGGCATTAGCAACGCATCGTTTAGCCTATCACGCGCCTCTATAACCCTGCTGGGCTTTTCGTTGACCAGCGCCATAGCTTCAGCAATAATCTCAGTCACTTTGGGATCGGACTCGGTGCTCGGCGAAGGCTGCCGACCGGTCAAGTCATGCTGCCGTTTTGCTTCTGCTGCCAGTGGCTGCACAGGCTGAATAGCTATTGGCTTTTCAGTTGTGACCGCCTCAGCTTGCGGCAAGGCCTCAACAATGGGAGCTTCTGACCTTTCATTCACATAAGCTGTGACCGCCTTTGGCTCAGGCAGGCTCCTAATAGGTTGGTCTTCGTTTCCCTCGGCAGAGTTTACCCTGAGCGAAGTCGAAGGGCTCGGGACAGGTTTGTTGGAAAGATGCCAGCCATAAATAAAAACAACCACCAATGCGACAACAAGCAAGGCTGAAATAATGTATATTCGGTTTAGCCCCCGACTTAATCGGGGGCTGCTGAACCAGTGGAAGCGATAACGAGCCATGTTATTCTCCTTTGCTGTGACTAGGGTCCCCGCTTTGCGGGGTTCCAAAGTATATTACTTCTTCATCCGTTACTAAAAGGTCTATCGGCTGGTCACTGTCGGTCACCGGTATCCAGTCAACCACCTGCTCTTCGAAAGCAAAGCCGCATCGGCAAGCCTTAAGCTGTTTATTAGTGAAGAACCTGTCGTAATAGGAGCCGCCTCGGCCAAGCCGATTGCCCTTCCTATCGAATCCCAACGCCGGCGCGACTACCAGGTCAATCTCTTCAAACGGTATCGGCACACCGGTTACCGGATTTCGCAGGCCTGAAACCTCGGTGGAAAAGCCCGTCTCCAACGAGTTTATCTGCACCGGTATCATGTGCCTTTGCTGCCAGGAAATCTTAGGCACTACCACCGTTTTTCCAAGCTGCCAGGCGTGCAGTATGGCCTCGGAAGTATCCACCTCGTGCGGAAGCGATAAATACATCATAATTGCGGACGCATCCTGAAACTGTTGTATCGAAATCAAATTCTGGCAAGCTTTGTGACTTTTTTCGGCTCGCTGCTTCTGGTTCAACTGAAGCAGGCAATTCTGTAACTCTTGTCGCAGCTGGGTCTTGTCCATTTAACTATCCTTTCCCTCGGCTCGCCCGCCGCAGGCGGGCAAGCTCGGGACAAGTTTCTTCGGTACTATTCTGAGCAGATTTACTATTTTTTATCAAGGCTTGCAGCTTTTGTAAATAACGCTTAATATTTTTTTCGCAGCCGATCTCTTTAGGCTCATAATATTTTTTCTTCATTCCGCCTCGGCGGACCGGCAAATACTCCTGCGGCACAAAACCATTCTTAAAATTGTGCGGGTATTTGTAATCGGTTCCGTAGCCTAACTTTTTCGCAGCCGGGTAGTGACTATCCTTCAGGTGTTTTGGCACCGGCTTGATAGGCTCCTGCTGCACATCGGCCATTGCTTTCCATATCGCTGAGGCAGCGGCGTTTGATTTTGGCGCACAGGCCGCATACAGTGCCGCTTGTGCCAGCGCCAGTTGTGCTTCCGGCAATCCCACAAACTCGGATATTTGGACAGCCGCAGCAGCCAGGACCGTCGCCATCGGGTCGGCGTTTCCAACATCTTCGGCGGCACAAACTGCGATCCGCCGGGCAATAAAGCGTGTATCCTCGCCGCCTGCTATCATCCGGGCAAGCCAATAAACCGTGGCGTCAGGGTCGCTGCCCCGCATACTCTTCTGCAACGCGCTTGCCAAATCGTAGTGCGTATCGCCCGTGCGGTCGTAAACAATAGCCTTCTGTTGTATCGACTCTTTGGCAACTTCCAGATTAAATTTTATTTTACCCTCGCTTTTTCGAACAGCCTGCGATAGCACGCCGACCTCCAGAGCTGTCAAGGCCCTTCGAGCATCGCCATCGCACATCACCGCCAAATATTTAAGTGTTTTTTCGTCCGCCTGGATGTCGAATTTTCCCAGCCCTCGTTCTGGGTTATCAATCGCCGTGCGCAGCAACTGCAAGATGTCTTCTTGGCTGAGCGGCTCAAAATGAAATACGGTGCTGCGGGAAATCAGCGGCGAATTGACCGCAAAGTACGGATTTTCCGTAGTTGCGCCTATCAGAATCAAAATTCCAGCTTCGACATCGTCCAACAATACATCCTGCTGAGCCCGGCTGAAGCGGTGGATGTCGTCGATAAAAAGCACGGTTCTACTGCCGCTGACTGCCAGTCTATCTCTGGCGGCAGTAATTATTTCGCGGATATCTTTTACGCTGGCTGCCGGTGCATTGAGATAATAGAATTTGGCCTTAGTGTAATTGGCGATCACATTTGCCAGCGAGGTCTTGCCCACCCCCGGCGGGCCATAAAATATCAAGCTGGTGAGCTTGTCGGCTGTGAGCATCCTAGTCAGCAGTTTATCGGGCCCAAGGAAGTGTCTTTGTCCGATAAATTCATCGAGGTTTTTCGGCCTCATCCGAACCGCCAAGGGCGCAGCTGAGTCTATATTGGCCTTTTCAGACTCGTCAAACAATTTTTTATCGGTCGCATCTTCGCGCATCAGGCATATTATATGCAGAGTGCAAAAGATTGTCGAATGGTTTCGACAAGCTCACCACAAGAATTTATTTTCCGTAAGGGGTTATAACAACAGCCATTTACTCTGTTCTGGCCCTGGGCAGGCAGCACAAAAAAAAATCTAAAAAAAAGTTTTTTTTATTTGACTTATAGTTTCCTACCGCTAAATTTTGCAGATAGGGAATGGGGGGCTCGATTTTATATCAGAATGGAATTTTCGTATAGCGTGGCAGGTTTGTAGTAAGGATGTTTAAGGAGATAAAGATAGCCCTCGTTTGGTCACATGTTCTCTTTGGTGTCTCAACAGACTTTAGCATTACTGAATATATATCTGGAAAAAGCCGGTTAAAAAATCAGAAGCTGGCCTTTCATTTGAGATAACTTGGCCAAGACAGATCTCTTGGCAAATTTTAGCTAATTTACCATGTAAAAAAAGTTAGAAAAAGTTTTTTTCTTGCTTGATTTCCGTATGACCTACCAATATATTCTTGTAACCGAAGAAGGGTCATATGCAGTTTAGATATACTTCGACAGACGGGTGGGCATAATTATTAGTGGCTAATTTGTGTTTACAAAAGTTTTGTATATAGGAGTTTTGTAGGATGAATGTTTTATTGGAAAGGAGTACACTATGGGTAAAAAGATTCTATTGTTGGCTGTTGTGATTGGTATGACTTGTCTATGCAGCTCAGAGGTTTTTGCATTGGACTTTTTAGGGCCTCCGGCAAGCAGCCTGCTAAAAGGCCAGACCAGCGTTGGCCTTGCCTATTTCTCCGGCCAAATGGACGTGGATGTGAAGCTTGAAACCAGCGGGGAAAGTTCCACCTATGAAGGTGAGTTCGATGGCGTAAAGCAGCAACGGGCCTTTGTTGACCTTAGCCATGGTCTCGAGGACAACATAGATATTTTTGGGCGAATTGGTGGCTCAAGACTTGAGATTCACGAGTATGATTGGTTTGCAGGCGAAGATCATATCTTCGACGGTGACATGGGCTTCGCAATTGGTGGCGGTGTAAGAGGAACTCTCTACGAACAAAACGGCACAAAATTCGGTGCTGTAGGCGTGTTCAACTGGTCGCAGACCGAAGACCAAAGACAAGCCGTTCTTTCCTCCGCTTATACATCAGCCGAGATTGAATACTGGGAGGTCTTGTTAGCCTGCGGAGTGGACCATCCGCTCGCTGAAAATGTGCATGTCTATGGCGGCCCATTCTTTTATTGGCTTGATGGTGAGCTCGATGGCAGAACGAGCAGTTCAGTGAAGGTTAAGGATGATATCGAAGAGTCTGGAAATTTCGGCGGTTATCTTGGCGGACTATTCCAGATTACTGACAACTGGTCTCTCGCCGCCGAATTCCTATGGGCCAACGGTGCCAGTGGGTTTGGTGTAAACGGCATCTGGAGATTTTAGCCGGACCTTGAAAAGGCTATCTGCATGATAGAACCGCATGAGAATGACAAAAAAGGCCCCACCCAGCGCTGGGCGGGGCTTTTTTATTGCCCATTGTGCTTTGTAGAAAAGAGCACAGGTTGTCATTTCGAGCGAGCCAAAAGCGAGTCGAGACACGTAGCGAAGCGAAGAGCCCCGAAGTGAAATCTGCTATTAGTAGATTTCTCCACTTCGCCCCGCACCAATTGAGCCGTATTGATATTCTGTTGCTCAACCAAGTCTGGCTCTTTCGTCGAAGGGCAATTGGTGCGGGGCTTCGGTCGAAATGACAGTGAGTCATTTCTACAGAACATATCCATTATATATAAATCCTGCTAAATCACTCTGTTGGCCATAAATTTTGCCGTTTCGATCAAAGCCTCTTTAGCCTGGCTTTGCCTCAAGCCGGTTAGCGCCTGGATCGCTTTGTCGACAAATTCTTGCGCCCGGTTGTGCGCATATTCCAAAATGCCGTAGGATTTTAACATCTTTAGCAAGGCATTGCTATTTGTATCCGCGCTACGATTTAGCTTGTTATAAATCTTACTTTTTTCTTTCTGGTCCGCCACTTTTAGCAGATGTATTATCGCTAAGGTGGGCTTATTTTTATTGACATCACTGCGCAGCGTTTTGCCGGTTTGGCTTTCATCGCCAATTAGGTCAAGCAGGTCATCGATGATTTGAAATGCGATGCCGGCGCTGGCGCCGAAACGGGCAAGTGACTCAACCTCGGCTTGGGTTGCCTGTGCCAAAAGGGCGCCGAGATGACAACAGCTACTAAAAAAAGCAGCACTTTTTTCGGTGATTATGTCGAGGTATTGCGGCTCGCTCAATTGCCAATTGTGCCTTTGAATTACCTGCCTCAACTCGCCCTGGCAGGTTCGAGAGGTGGCAGCAGCAATTATATTGGTGATTTTTGGCTGCAAATCGGCGCACATCTTGAAAACTTGGCTCAACAGAAGATCGCCCAGCAGTACAGCAGATTCGTTACCACAGAGACTATTTATTGTAGGCAGCCCTCGTCGTTTTTGGCCTTCATCTATAACGTCATCGTGCAACAGCGTGGCGTCGTGAATCATCTCAACGATCGCCGCGACCCGTATATGTCGAGCCGTGATTTTACCGATAGCACTGCCCGCCAGCAAAACCAGTCCGGGGCGAATCATCTTGCCGCTACGCGTTTTGATATATTCGAGCAAGCGGTTAATATCTGCCCCTGTGGCAGGGACAATGAGTTGTTCATTGATCAATTGCCTTACCTGGTTTAACTGGTCTTCGATAAGCCTAAAAGCAGGAATCCCTTTCCGTGGGGCAGCCTCGGTTATGTCCGTTTGTGTCGGCAATTCCATAGTATTTAGCGTATATTAGAAATAAAATTCGAAATTCGAAGCACGGAAAATACAAAGTGCCTAAAATGAGCTAAAGTGTCTAAAGTGAGCTAAAGTTATAATTTTAGGCACTTTAGGCACTCTAAACTTTAGCTCACTTATAGTGTTTCGGATTTCGAATTTCGATATTCGGATTTATCTGTTATCAGCTATTTTTCCTTTCCGTGTGCGTAGCTGAAGAACTTCTTCCTTAGCAGCTTGGTAATAGGGCCGGGCTTTCCGTCACCAACAGCTCGGCCATCAATCTCGACTACACCGATGACCTCGGCGGCGGTGCCGGTGAGGAAAAATTCGTCGCAAATATATAAATCCACTTTCGTCAGGTTCTTTTCAACTACCTGAAGGTTTTCTTGCTTGGCTAATCGAATAACTACAGCTCGCGTTATCCCCTCCAGCGTACCAGCTTCGACCGGCGGTGTATAAATTACGCCTTTTTTTACAATAAAAACATTGTCACCCGTAGCTTCGGCAACATATCCTTCGTGGTTATACATAATCGCTTCTGGCACATCGTTGTCCAGCGCTTCAATCTTAGCCAGGATGTTATTGAGATAGTTCAAACTCTTGATCTGAGGTGAAAGTGACAGTGGATGATTGCGAACCGTGGTTGCACTTATCACCTTCATTCCTTTTTCGTAAAGCTCCTCCGGATAAAGCTGAATATTATCAGCTATGATAAATAATCTGCCTTGCTCACATACAAAAGGATTCAGCCCCAAAGTCCCCACTCCACGAGTGACGACCAGACGAATATAGCCGTCAATCACACTATTAGCTTCAGCAGTTTTTTCCACCGCGCTAATAAGTTTATTGCGACTCATCGGGACCTCAAGGCGGATGACCTTAGCTGAGTCGTAAAGCCGTTTTATGTGAGCATCCAGCTCAAATATCCTGCGGTTGTAAATACGGATGCCTTCAAAGACCCCGTCGCCGTAAAGCAGACCGTGGTCAAAAACGGATATTTTAGCATCTGCTTGGTCAACAAGTTTGTCATCCAGCCAAATCTTCAATGCCATAAATTAACCTCGTATATGAAAATTGGTAACTGGTTATTGGTAACTGGTAATTATCAATCTCCGATTACCAATTACCAGCCGTTATTTTTCCATCTACCAATTTTATTATTCGTCCAGCCCGTTGTGCAATGGTCTGGTCGTGGGTTACCATTACTATTGTCTGGCCATTTCTATTCAGTTTTTCGAGAATATCCAGGATAACATTTCCTGTTGCCGAGTCAAGATTTCCTGTTGGCTCATCGGCCAAAAGCAGCCTGGGCTGATTCATCAAGGCCCTGCCGATAGCAACCCTCTGTCTTTCTCCGCCCGATAACTGATACGGCTTATGCTCGGCTCTGTCGGATAAACCAAGCTGGGCAAGCAACTGCCTGGCTCGGTCTTTCGCCCATCTGCGACACGCAAGCCAGCCGAGTATGCTCTTGGAGGCCATTGTCGGCAGAAAGACATTTTCTAATACATTTAATTCGTCCAATAAATGATAGAACTGAAAAACAAATCCCACCATTTTGTTGCGGAATCTATTTAATTCAGCGGCGCCGAACCGGCTCAAGTCCCGTCCTTCAAACCTTACCACGCCCTTATCGGGCCTGTCCAACGCACCTAATATATGCAATAGCGTGCTTTTACCGCTGCCCGAAGCACCGACTACTGCCACAAATTCACCTTTTTCCACAATCAAATTGACGCCTTTTAGGACCTTAACTTCCGCAGCGCCCATCCGATAAGATTTATAAATTTCTTCGGTCTTCAGCATCAAACGTCCTATCTCTCGACCGCGCTCGAGACAAGTTTTTATAATCGGCTGACCTGCAAAGTCTCAACCGGTTTTAATCTCATCGTCTGCCAGCTTGGCAGAAGCGCACCGGCTAAACAGGCCAAAATCGCTGAAAGGATAATTATCGCCAAACAATCGAATTCTACCTGGTTCGGAATGTCGCCGATAGCGTAAATAGTCCTATCCCAGAGTTGAAACCCAAAATGAACAAACAGCCACTTTTCTATCTGATTTATTTTCCGCAAAAATAACCATCCGGAACATGCGCCCACTGCTGAGCCTAAAACAGCTACCAAGAACGCAAATCCCATAAACAACTGGACAATGTTTAAGTTCGATATGCCGATGCTTTTTAATACACCGATGTCTTTGCTCTTATGGCTGATAATCATATAAAAAACTACGAAGATAATAAAAACAGTGGTAATGCCTACGAGGATAAACATGGCAGTCATCATGGTCTGTTCCTTCTCCATCGCTGCTATATACGCACGTCTATAGTCTTTCCAGCTTTGCACAGCTACTGTTTCAAATAAGTCAGCCTGTTGTTCGCCTGCCTTTTCTTGTTTGAACTTTTGCCAAAGCGTTGCTACTTTTGCACAGCCAGTATCGAGTTTGATGCTGGGCTTGAACTTTATATAAATAGCATTTGCTCTTTTGATTGGCCCGGCCATTCCGCAGAGCGTTTGGGCTTGCTCAAACGGCAAATAAACCAGCGAGCTATCTACCCTGGCCAATCCGCTATGTGAAGTGTCACTGTAGTAGAAAGTGCTTGTGTTGACTTCTCCCAGCCCAGCCCTACCAGGCGCACCTTTTGCAGTCAATGGAAAACATGTTACCGCAATGGCGATCCTGGCAGGGCTGGAACCATAGTCATAATTACCTTTCGCGTCGCGCTCCAGCGCCAGATCAACTCCTAACACACAACCAGGAAGGTTAGGGTCGTAGATAGGCTCAAAGGCTCTTTCGACATCCTTTTTATGGTGGTGTAACGTTTGCTCGAAACCTGCGGCTCGGCTGTGCCTTACCGGATCAATGCCCATAATTTCAACGCCGATATTTTGGTCTGTGCCGAGCGGACTTATCAATGCGTAGCTTTTTACCACCGCGGAGATACCTTCAATAAAATCAGTTTGCTCCAGCAACTTGACAAAATCTTCATAGTACGCAAAGCCCACGAGCGATTCGGTGCCGACCACGCAGTCTCCCGTAAACTGGTGATTTTTCTGCTTGAAGTCGCGCACCAGGCCCGTCAGCACGGTCATCACCACCACCACGATAAAAACGCAAAGCGCTACTGCCAGCACCGCAAAATACGTTATGTGGCGTTTTACTAAATACCTGGTTGCAAGAAGAATCTTGTACATAGCTCAAAAATATAGTAATTGGAAATTGGTAACTGGTAATTATTTATCTAATTACGAATTACCAATTACCAATTACCAGTTACCAGTTTATTCATATCGCAGGATTTCTACCGGCCTTGTTCTGGCTGCGACAATCGCAGGAATGGCTGTCCCGATAGTTGCAGCTATGACTGCAAACAGCATAATAGGCAAAGCCGAAGCCCAATCAACCTCATTGGGAATCTTGCTAAACATATAGACACTGCTTTTCCAAAGTTTTAGCCCAAAGATTATCCTTATCCATTCCTCAATTATATTTATGTTTTTTGTAATGATGTATCCTAAAACAGCGCCGAGGCCTGAGCCGATCATTCCCACACAACCACCAAAGCCCAGAAAAATAAAAGCCACAGAACTGCTTGCTGACCCGCAGCTTTTTATTATGGCGATGTCCCGCTGCTTAAGCCTGGCGATCATGTAAAATATGCAGAATATCAGCACCACCACGCTGAAACTTACAACGCCAAAAATTAGTAGTAAAACTCCCATTTGCTTTCGCAGCTCAGCGACATACTGGCTTTGCATCTGCTTAGCTGTTTCAATGCCGGTAAATCGTATAAGGTATGGGTCTGCCCCAAGGTGCTTTTCAATAAAACTTTGCCATACGCCACGAATCTGCACCAGTGCAGCGTCTGTTTGAACATCATCTGCGAGTTTGATTTGAATTTGGTTGGCAAGTCGGCCATCTACTCCCTCGGTTTCGCTCGGGACAAGGTTTGGGTATAAGATTTCTTGCAATTTTTCTATGGGTAGATACACGAATCTTTTGTCCAGGTCGTAAACCCCTGTCTCGACAATATCTGCAATGGTAAATCTTATAGTCTTTCTCTTAAAGTCAGAAGTCAGATTTTTCTGTCTTCTGTCTTCTGTCCTCTGTCCTCTGTTCTCTATTATCGTGCCTGTGGTAAGAACAACGGGCTGGCCGAGCATCTGATCAATTGTGCTGTAATTATATTCATCTGTCTTTTCGTTAGGTTCCGCAATCACGGCGATTCCCACAAAGCCACCAATCACCTGCGGCGAGTCTGGGACATCAAAAGACGGCTGCTTATCCGACGGTCCTTGTTTACGCAAAAACTGCTTAAATTCTGTTACTTTTGCTCGCCGGTCCGGCTCAATTCCCCAAATGTTTACTGCTCGCACATTGCCTCTGCCAAGATGCAACAAGCCGCAAGATGTCAGTGTCGCTGTTGCCGCTTGAACTGCCGAGGTTTGCTCTAATTGCTCGATAAGCAGCGGATACTTTGCAAATTTCGTCGGTGCCGAAAGGACAACATCACCTATCGTCTGAACCGCTGTTTGCTCAAATACATTAATAAAACCGGTGAACAAGCTGGCAACAGCTATCAACAACGCCGTGGATAAAGTAACCGCAGCAATACTGAGAAACACAATTTTCTTTTTGCGTAGGTATCGCAGCCACAAAAATAATTTCAACATCACTCGTATCTCGTATCTCGTGATGCGTATCTCGTATTTCGCTTCACGCTTCACGTTTCACGCTTCACGGGTTTCAGAAGTGGAAACAGAATGACGTCGCGAATACTTGTCGCACCGGTCAAGACCATTACCAATCTGTCAATTCCAATACCGAGCCCACCTGCCGGCGGCATACCGTACTTAAGCGCTGTTATATAATCTCGGTCCATCTTGGTTAAAGACTCTTCCTGGCCGCGAAGCTGCTTAAGAAAGTTCTCATGTTGTTCTGCAGGGTCATTCAGCTCCGTATAGGCATTAGCCAGTTCCATCTGTGCGACAAGCAGTTCAAAGCGCTCGGCGAATTGCGTCGCTCGTCGCTCGTCGCTCGTCGCTCGTTTCTCGTCCTTCGTCCCTCGTCTTTTGCGTCTGGCTAAAGGACACAGCGCCGCTGGATAATCAATCACGAAGGTCGGATTTATAAGATTTTCCTCCACAGCAGCCTCAAAAACTTCGTTGATAACCACCGCATCGTCCAAAGCCGCCTCATCTATATCCAGCTTGCGTGCCTTTGCCCTGATAGCTTCTATATCATCAATATCGCAGCCGCTGTATTCTTTTAGCAGCTCCGTATATTGTGCCCGCCGCCAAGGCCGACTGAAATCCACCGTCAAATCGCCGAACTGAATTTGCTTGCTGGCACAATGTTTTTCTACGCAGACAGAGATAAGCTCCTGCGTTAAATCCATCATCACATTGTAATCGGCGTATGCTTGGTACAATTCGAGCATTGTAAATTCTGGGTTGTGGTATCTGCTTAGGCCCTCGTTGCGGAAGTTTCGGTTTATCTCGAAGACTTTTTCCATTCCGCCAACGAGCAATCTTTTTAGAAACAGCTCCGGGCTAATCCTTAAAAACAAATCCAAATCCAAGCTGTTATGATGCGTCACAAAAGGCTTAGCCGCGGCTCCTCCAGCTATGGTCTGCATCATCGGCGTCTCGACTTCCCAAAAACCTTTCGATGTAAGAAATTGGCGAATTGTGGCGATAAGACCGCTACGCTTCTTAAACCGCTCTAATACTTGCGGGTTGGCCCACAGGTCCACATACCTTTGACGATAGCGTAGGTCAATATCAGCCAGACCGTGGAACTTCTCTGGCGGGGGACAGAGACATTTGCTCAAAAGGCAGAGGCAATCAGCCCAAATAGTAATCTCGCCGGTTTTGGTTTTGCCTAATTGACCGGCAGCGCCGATTATGTCGCCCAGCTCCAGCAGCTTGGCAAGCTGCCATTCCTTCGCTTTGCTCGAGGACAGGCCTGTCGCACCGCTTCCCAATAGATTCTTGCTCAAACCGACCTGGATGGTCCCGCTGCTATCCCGCAGAGTGATAAAAATCAGCTTGCCAATGTCCCTTAGCAGCACGATTCTGCCTGCACACTTGGCCTGTTGGCCTTCTATGTTGTCTTTGAATCTGCGCTTAATATCTTCAGCTGGCTCGGTGCCATCATATCTGCTGCCGTAAGGCTCGATGCCCAATTGCTTAATGTGGCTGAGCTTTTCCAGCCTTTGCCGTTCAAATTTATCGTGTACCGTATCCTGCATTGTATAGAAAACAACCCCCCAATAAATTGGGGGGCTAAATATTTAGCCCCCAAATTCATTTGGGGGTTTTTCTATTTGAATCAGTTTGGTCTTAATAATCAAGACACCAACCGCTAATTGTGGGTCGGCAGCCAGGGTTTCTTCGATGGTGTGTTTTTTTGGTGCTTCCCGGCCGACGTTTCGGTCAGCTTGGACCAGCATATCATTATCTCTTTGAACGCTGAGCATTTTTCTAAGTTCGTCGCTGGTCAACTCAATCTGGACGTCTGGTCCAACACCCCAATCAGTTCCGCCTTGTTTTTCCACCGCTTCCCGGCTTTTAACTCTTTGGCCGGAAGGCAAATGATAGTACGCCAAGGTATATTTTAGCTGTGCGCCGCCGCCGGGATATAGCGTTATTCCTTGCACGCTGCCTTTGCCATGGGTTCTTTCGCCCACCAAAACTGCGCGCTTGTGTACTTTATCTGCTAATGCCCCTGCGACTATCTCCGACCCGCTGGCGGAGCTGGAATTTATCAATACAACCAGCGGATAATTCGGATGTGTCCCTTTTTTGTGCGCTGGTTTGTAAGTTGGTGTCCTGCCGAAGCCGGGTTGTGTTCTGACTATTAAGTCTTCTTCGAGGAATTTGTCGGCTACCTCAACAGCGCTTTCCAAGAGCCCGCCGGAATTGAATCGCAGGTCCAGAATTAACCCCATCAACCCTTCTTGCTCCAATTGATTCAATACTTTTTCCAGGCCCGATGGGGTATCTGCGGAAAAGCTGGTAAGGCGAACATAACCGATATTGTTCTGCTGGTCAATTATGTATAGCCAGTTACCTGTTTCGGTCCTTTGCCAGCCTCGAATTGACGGAACAGTTATTTTGGCCCTGGTTATGGTAATATCTCTGGCGTTTTCTTCGCCCGGCCGCTTTACCGTCAACGTCACCTTGGTGTCCTCAGGGCCGGTAATCTTATGAACCGCGCAGATAAGACTCATGTCCTTCGTTTCAACCCCGTCCACCGCCACTATCACGTCCTCTGCGTCAAGACCGGATTTGTAAGCAGGCGTATCTGGCAATAAACTTGATACCGTCAATAGCCCTTTTGGCTTGGAGATTTCTATCCCAATGCCTGTAAACTCATTGGTCATCATCTTTTCAAAATCTTGCACCTGCCTGGGCCAGACCATAACCGTATAGGGATCGAGTGCCGACAATGCCGCTTCGGCAAACTGTGCAATCAGTGCCGGGCGGGGCAGTTGCACCGTTACCGAGTTCAGCGCCAGCACCCTCTGGAAAACTTCGATGAACTTATCTTTGTCGAACCCTGCCGGTTCACTCAAAGTGGACTCAACTTCATCCAACACCGTTGCCAGAGCCGCCGACCAGGCTGCAAGTTCGTTGGCATCGGGCGGCGAAAAGGATTCCTCGCCCCCTGCTTGGGTTCCCGCAAGGCGGGGTCCCTCCGCAGGGGCAAGCTTGTCCCCACGAAGGCGGGGAGTGGGAATTTCGTCCCCGCTCTTGTCTTCGGCAAGAAGACGCGGGGGTCGAATTTCGAATTTTTCGAGGACCTCTGCCAATAATTTGCAACGTCTGATAGCTTCGCTGGCCATTTGGCTGTAATCTATATCGCTGACATAATGCACATTCAGCGCATCGATTGCCCGAATGAACATCTCTTTTTCGATCCCTTGGAAACGTTCCTGGCGGGTCTCACAGGGACTGTCGGTAAATTCGGCGACAATACTGGCCTTATCCAAAAGCTCCTCGGCGTAATCTGAATACGCCTTATTGTTTGGATCGATTACCTGCAGCCAAGCGTAGCAACTGGTGTATGCGTCGAGCCATTTGCCTTGCAGTTCGAACTCCGCAGCCTTGTCTATCACCTTTTGAAAAATCTGCTTTACGAATGGCGCCGAAAGCAGTTCCGTTCTCTGCTGGGCATTGGCGAGCTCGCTGGCCTTGGCAATAACTGAAAGTACCTCAGTGATATCATTTGCATCGTTTGCATCGTTTATAGCGGCTAAATTGCTTACACTATTTGTGTCGGCACTGGGTATCCCTTGCGGGACTGTGGCTCGAAGTTTCTCCAGCTTAGCTAATTCGTCTATGGGAGACCGGTAGGCGGCGAGCCTTCCTGACTGACGCTGTTGGCTTAAAGCTTGATATTTATTAATAATTTCCAACAGCTTCTCCGCCACCGGCGGACTAAGTTCGTTTGGCTCGTCCCTTGGCCGCCGGCAGGCGAGCTTATAGGTTTGCTTTATTAGCTCGGCCGCTGCGTCGAATTTGCCCTGGTAAATCAACTGGCAAACTGTTTCGAGCCGCCGCGGCGGACCGGATGGCGATTCTGAAACCTTGGCCGCCGGCAGGCGAGCTTCAGCCCCGCACCAATTGTCCAAAGACGGCTGTACCGGCCTACCAAGAAGATTTGAATCTTTTGGCTCCGGCTCAATTGGTGCGGGGTTTGGTTCTGCTGGTTCGGATTTAGAAATTTCGACCGGTGCTGATGGACCTGAAAAGCTATGACCAGCAGACCAACATAAAAAAACCAAAACACTGGAACAAATCAGAAATAAAAATACAAAATGCAAAATTGAGGTGGTCGTTGCCGCATTGCGGCAACTCCACAATTTTAATTTTTGATTTTTGATATTTAATCTCACCTCAAGACTACTCCTTTTGTAATTGGTAATTGGTGATTGGTAACTGGTAGCTGGTAATTACCAATTACCATTTAACCAATTACCATTTTTACAAACATTCTGCGGCTTTTCCGGCACAGCCAAGCAAGTGCAGTTTATGCCTGACCATCTCTTTGATAGCTTCTCTGCCGGGGCCGAGGTACTTACGTGGGTCAAATTCACCCGGCTTTTCAGCAAAAACCTGCCTGATTTTAGCTGTCAGTGCCAGCCTTAAATCCGTATCAATATTGACCTTGCAGATGGCCATCTTTGCAGCTTTGCTGATCGCCTCTTCAGGAACACCCATCGCGTTGGGCATTTTGCCGCCGTATTTGTTAATAAGATCGACAAACTCTCTTAACACGCTGCTTGAGCCGTGCATCACCAGCGGAAATCCGGGCAGCCTGTCTGCTATTTCCTGTATCACATCGAAGGCAATTTTGGGCTCGCTTTTGAACTTGTAAGCGCCGTGGCTGGTTCCGCAGGCCACCGCCAGCGAATCACAGCCGCTCTTTTGTACAAATTCTTCGACCTGCTCGGGGTCAGCTAAGTGCTTACGCACATCATCTACTCCGACCACGTCCTCTTCGATTCCGCCCAACTGACCAAGCTCTGCTTCAACGCAAACATCCCTGGCGTGCGCATATTTAACTACCTTTTTAGTGAGCTCAATGTTCTCTTTAAACGGCCGGCTTGAGGCATCGATCATTACCGATGTAAAGCCATCATCCACGAACTGCTTGCAGGTCTCAAAGTTATCGCCATGGTCGAGGTTTATGGCAATGGGAATATCTGGATTTTCCTCAACTACCACATTGATAATCGCTTTGAGATAGCTTATTTTTGCATAATCACGGGCGCCTCTGGATATTTGCAAAATGAGCGGCGCTTTTTCCTGGGCTACGGCGGCAATAATACCCTGTGTTATTTCCATATTATTCACGTTGAAGGCGCCAATTGCATAGCCGTTTTTGTAAGCCATCTCGAACATCTTTTTGGTATTAACTAATGGCATAATACTCTCCTTAAATTTTTCAAAATTATCTTAAACTAAAAATTGTTTGGCCAAACATAATTATAAATAATCAATAATCAATAATCAATTGTTAACCAAGACCCCGCGTGAGGGTTCCCGCAAGGCGGGGTCCCAAATGCGGGGCTAAATCCGCCGAAGGCGGATAAATATTTAGCCTGCGGTTTTACCGCAGGTTCTGAGCTGAATCGGCCCATCGCATGTACCTTCTTGGCCCAATCACCAGTTCTGGGACGCCCTGGGGCCAGATACTAAATACTACTGCACTTTGGTCCAGCGACTCATCCACACTATACGTCAGAGCGAAGTATACCCGGTGATACCGCCTTATAAGCGTTATATCACTGCATATATTTACGCCATAGTCAAAATCAAATTGCTGTGAAAAAATCATAGTATATCGCGGGTCAAGCTCGTAAGTAGCCGCGAAAGTAACCGCATTGGAGCCTTTTTCGCCGAAGCCGTTATCGAGCCGCCTTAAATATCGGCTGCCTATATAATAACTCAAATTTGGCCAACGCAAGGCTGATATGCCGACATTAAATTGCTGCACCACGCCGCTTTGCATATCAAAATTCATATCACTGTGAAACGCCGTAGTATCGCTCAGACGCCAGATGTAATCTGCTGAAAAGTAATTGCGTCTGGGCCCAAATATATCGCTGCTGCGTCTGTCCTGCGGCGGCAGCACCACCTCGCCGAACTGTCTGCTGAATCTATTGGCCAGCGGGATAAAGGGCTTATTCCAGATGAATCGGTCCGGTCCCGCCGACGTGTCACCTGAATCATTTACCCAGGTAAAATCCGTATCCAGCCGCATCCAGTCCACGGTCCTCTGTTTATCGCCGGAGCCTCGCTTAGTCTGCAATCGCTGAGAAAGACCAACGCTGGCCGTGTCACGCTGCTCAATGACCGAGTCATTCTGGGTATAAGTAACAGCGGTTAATTGCGGGTTTATAGTGTGCCGCAGGCCGTTCAAATCCCACAGACGCGATTTAATATTGGGATAAATCTTCCAATAGGATTGCGTTGATGCGCGCATCCCTGCCTCGCCGAGCCAAACCGAATCATCCCCGGCTGTTGTCGAGCCATCGAGCTCGGTTCTAAAGCCGCTACCATCGTCATATCCTAATGTTCCTGCCACAAAAGGCACCACTTTCGACCTGCCAAAAGCCATCGGCAGGTCAAGCTCATTTCTGGTTGATGTGAAAGTGAAAAACTCCTTCAAAACCGTTGCCGAATCGCTTGAGCCTGAACGCTGACGAAATTGGCTAAACTGGTTATCACTGTAGAACGTAAATTTGTCGTCAAGTAACGACTGACCCGTCCAGTGGAATTCGGCGCTAGGCAATTCCTCCAGCGTGTTGCTAAAATCATTTAACCTGCCCTTTCCCAAAAAAGCCAGGCCCCAGTTATCTTCAATACGCTTGAGATGAAGGAGCGTCTCTTGCTCTTTATCGGTATTGAACTCGCTGCGATAGAACTGCTCTATGAAATTCTCATCGGAGGCATAGCTCGCCTCGGCGGTTAGCTGCCAGTTATACGGCAGAAACTGCCTGTGCTGCCAGCGGAAGCGGCCGCGAAGGTCGCGTGGCGGCTCAAGGTCTTTTCGGCTGCCGACTCTTCCGAGCCTGTCCTTGCCGGAATCGTCAATTATATAGCCTAAAATCCTGCCGAAATAGTTTTCTCTTGCATAATTCATCTCCAACCCGCTGCCCAGGCCGCGCTTGCTATAATAATCCAGTGTAATAGTGCTATCTGAACCTTGCGGCTCAGCCAATCCCAATAGGCGCGCCAAGTACCATTGCGTCTCAATCGACGTGCCCCAGGTTCTATCATGACCGACATGTGCACCTTTGAGCGGGACATCAGGCCTTTGCAGATCACTACGCACAAAAGGCCAATAAAAAATTGTTTTATCATACATCTTAAAGCGCACATCACGCATCTGGGCATCGAAACTCCTATCGGAGAGCCTGTCAGTTCGCTGGTCAACAGGTGTCGTGTCAGTAATAATAATCTGCGAAGCGGCCAGTGAAATCTGGGGCAGATAAAATTCGCTGGTGGTTAAAGTGAAATTCTCAGCCGCAAATTTATTCTCTGCCAACTGCCTCAATTTCGCTGCTCTAACATAGATCGGAATCCCTCGGGAAAGATCGAAGTTTCTCATTACCGCATTTGTCGCAAGTGACTTTTTTCTTTGGAAATCGTAATAAATCTCGTCGGCTCGAATGGAGCGCTGGCCTTCTGTCATCACCACGTCGCCAGCCAGGTAAATCGCCGGCACGACTGCTCTGGCCAGAATATCTTCAAATCCACCGATGGGTTTCTGAGAATTGGGGTCCTTTTGGCGGGACTTTTCGTCAGCTTGTTCGAGGTAAAATATCACTGCGTTATCGGCCTGCAGTTCCAGCAAACCACCTTGCTCATCCTGTTTTTGCCAAAGATAGAATCTGCCGGTAACTATGCCAATTTTTGCCTTTTCGTCCCACTCTATCTTTGGTGCAATTTCACCCGCCGGAGCTATATTGATTGGATATATACTTGTTCCCGCGGAGGCGGGGACCGAGGGAAAGGAGGGCTTTTTCTCTTCCGGCTTGGTAGGGACGACCTCTTTAGCCGGTTTTTTCGGCTCCGGTGCTTTTGGCTTCGGCTGCAATTCTGGCTCAACAGGCCCAACTGCGGTAAAGGCCTTTGCGTAAAGCTCTAATCCACGAGGGTCGGCGACTTCTCTTTTTTCCGCCGTTACAAAGACTCCACCGCTAAAGTCAAAGCGAACCACCATTGCCTTGCCCTGTTCAATCAACACCGGCCTCAAGTCGATGGCCCCGGCAGCTTTTGGTTTTTCGGCTGATATACTACCTTGAAGATATATTTTTACCTCGTAATTAGCCGAAATGCGGTCGCCCCCCGCCGGCGGCGGGCTGGGCGGGGTCGTTACGCTCGCCAGCCAGACCACTGCGTTATCGCAGGAAAACTGATTAGCTCCGAAAGACATCGAAAATCCATCTCGAAAAATGAGAATATGCTGGTGACTCTGTTCAGCGGGTTCCCTACTTATCTGATAGCTTATAAGCTCCCGCCCGGCCAGGTGCAAATCCCCTCGACTTGGGACCCCGCTCCGCGGGAACCCTCGCTCGGGGCAAGCCTGGCCCACGTCTGTCCCCCGCCCAGCGCTGGGCGGGGTCGAAGGAAAGGCCGGCAACTTTTGGCTGTTGCTGTTAGCTGCCTGAGCTATCAGCAAAACCGTTAGCAAATAAATGGCCAAAACAAATGATTGTTTTTGTCCCATAGCAACTCTGCGTAATGCCGCGCCAATGCACAGCTTGCAAGATTACGGCATTGGTGCGGCACGGCGATATTATAGCTGCTTATCTGACCAAAGCCAGCAAAAACTGTCCTAAGTACTGGTGATTGGTTAAATGGTAATTGGTGATTGGTAATTACCAGTTACCGGTCCCTCGACTTGGCTCGGGATGGTGAGCCTGTCGAACCATTACCAATTACCAATATAGATTTAGCCTTTGCTTTGGGACAGCGGTGCCGATATACTATTGATCGGTAATTGGTAATTACCAGTTTCCATTTACCATTTATCAAATAATTTCAGTGGAGGCAAACATGGCTGAAGGATACCCCGAAACTGCAAAGGTCTATCCAACCGAAAAGCTGGGCGAATTCAGTATTCTCGACATGCTGACTTACTTTGAGCAGCACGGTGCGCTACGGGTCTCAGACCTGCATATCAAAGTCGGTGCGCCACCTACCTATCGCATCGACGGCAATCTGACAAAGCTTAAAGGCCCGATAGTAACGCCCGATGTGGCAAAACGGCTTATTTATCCGCTTCTAAGCGATGAAAATATTCACAAGTTCCAGAGTCAGCGCAGCGTCGATTGCTCCTATAGGCTACGCTCACTTCAGTTTCGAATAAACATCTTCAAAGAAAACGATGGGATAGCTGCAGCCATCCGAGCATTGTCGCTGGATGTTCCCACAATTGAGCAGATCGGCTTTCCAAATAATGTCTGGCAAGATATTATCGAGCTCAAGCAAGGCCTGGTTCTTCTAACCGGCATCACAGGTGCCGGCAAATCTACAACCATTGCCTCACTGATTGGCAGAATCAGCGAGAAGCGTGCCTGCCGGGTTATAACAGTCGAAGACCCGATAGAATATATCTTCCAGCAGAAATATTCGATTATCTCGCAACGCGAGGTCGGAAGGGACGTTAAATCCTTCCTTCACGGACTAAAGGAAATGATGCGGGAGGACCCTGATATAATATTTGTTGGGGAAATGCGCGACCCGGAGACTATCGCTATGACACTTATGGCTGCGGAGACCGGGCATTTGGTCTTCTCCACGCTGCACACCAGAGATGCGACCGGCACGGTGACACGAATCCTGGATTATTTTCCATCCGGCAGACAGCAGGAGGTACGCAATCAGCTCTCACTGGGGCTGGCATATATTATCAGCCAAAAACTTGTGCCCAAAAAAGACCGAACAGGCAGACTCGCAGCAATGGAGATCCTTAACAATAACTACGCCTGCGCCAACTTGATTCGCACCGGCAAGGTAGAGCAATTATATTCGCAACTGCAAACAAAGACTCGCGAAAGGATCGATGAAAAAATGATAGCTATGGAAAAGCATCTGGCTATGTTAGTAAAACAGGATAAAGTTGACCTGCTGGAAGCTAAGAAGTGGGCCAATGACCTTAAAGCCTTCACTGACTGTATGCAGCGAGAATAATTTCGTCGTGCGTCATGCGTGAAGCGTAGTGCGTAACGCAATACGCACGACGCAATACGCAGTACGATTATATGACGATTCAATTTAACTGTCCCCATTGTAATGCTCTTATTGCTTTTGACCGCAAGCACGCAGGCCGCCGCGCCCGATGCTTAACCTGTGGACAGATTTTCATAATACCTTCGCAGGACTACGAAAAACCCCAAAAAATCAAGCCTAAAGCTCAAAGGGCTGAACCCTTGCCGGGCTTTTACCGGGCGGTATTCGTCGATAGCTGGAAGATATTTATTGACCCGGAAAACGCAACCTCACTTGTATTTGTCATTGCAACGGTGTGCTTTAAGTTTCTGCTGGGCACAGGAATATGCTGTATGAATTACATCTCGTTTATCATTGTTTGGGGTTGGCTGCTGGGATTTTACATGAACATTATTTACCAGACAGCCTATGAGATAGATAAGCTGCCGAAAATCTACTTGGGGACAAGTATTACGTTTCTGTGGTACATTGCTAAGCCTCTCTTTATTTTCTTCTGGACTATGGCGGCTGTAGAGCTTCCATTTATTATCGCATTGGGTCTGATGCAAAATGAGAGTTCGGCTGTCGAAAATATATGGTGGTTGGGAATTGGGCCACAATTACTGTTACAGGCTCTATTTATACTCGGTTTATTCCTTTTTCCCATAGCGATTTTAACTATAGCGGTGGGCAAGGACATTACTTTGTTAAGGCCCGATTACATTTTCAAGCCGGTCTTTAGAAAACCTGGACCGTATATGGTAGTAATGCTATTGCTTGCCGTAGCCGGAATTGTTGAGATGCAAACCAGGCCCATAACCTTCTTAAATCTTACGGCAGATGTAATTCATTTGGTGTTGGACCTTATAGTCCAGGTGATTGCCATCCTTGCGATGCGTTCTATAGGCCTATTCTATCGTCACTATAGCTGTTACTTTCGCTGGTAAACAGGCTTTGGACTTTCTGCAGAGCCAGGAATGTTGAATATCCAACAAGGAATTTCGAATTTCGAAGTTCATCATTCATTATTCATTATTCAATTTTCTGAGCTTCATCCAGGGACATAAATCTCGCTGAGGACACTCTTTGCAACTATGTTTGGTCGAGAGTAGCGGCAGCAGCACAAATGCATCAACTACAAAAATAATCAGCAGCGCCAAAAGACCAAAAGATATGGTGCGAAATTCGGCAGCGACACCAACGAATACAGGTATGAACCACAACGGCACAATCACGGGTATGTGTTTCTTAAACTTTTCATCGAAACAATCCCGCCTCTTTGAATTTGCGATTTGCGATTTGCGATTTGCGATTTGCGATTTTCTCAGCCTGCCTGCTATTCGGCCATAGCCGCACGGGCAAGAGCCGCTGTCATAGTATTGGCAGAAAGGACACAGAAAAAGAATTATCCAAAAAACCCCTGCTACTCCGTATATCAGGTACGCTGCCGCAGCCAGCCATTTCCATAACAGCGTATTGATGCTTAAAAGCAAGACCGCCGTTCCCAGCACTATCATAGCTATATAGGGCAGGTTATTGATAAACTCCTGGGCGTGCGAGTATTGACGTGGTCCCGCACCAATTGAGCCGACGCCGTTAGAACCACCTGTCGTGGGTGGTTGATCTTTGCGCCAGAATTCAATTGGTGCGGGACTCATTGCTCTTCGTCAGCCCTTTCCAGAACGCCGAGTATCTTGTTGAACGAATCTCGCACCTGGGCGTAATCGCGGACATCGACCGTGAACCGGCCATCCGCATTGAGGCACGAAACGACGCGACCATCAGAAAATAGAATGTTCGCGAATCTCTGCCGGTGGTGGGTACGTGGCTTCACATTAAACTCTGCTAAGTCAGCAGGACACAAGAACATCGTGTCAATAACCAGGGCGCGAATCGGTCGCCCGTTGCGGTTCTTGCCAAGGTTGGCCAGCGCGATGTGGTCCCAAGGTGGGTCAGGCACATTGTCCGCCAAAGGCGGATCAAACAGCCTCGTTACCGAGGCGTGACGGTAGAAGTAGCTGCACTGGGCCTGGGCTGTACCCACCTTGGCAAGTTCATCATCGGCGAAAACTCTCTGGTCGGGATCAGGGCAGAATAGGACCTCGGGCTGCTCGGACAGGTAGTCTCGAAGCAGCAGGCCCAAACCGACCGGTTTGCCACTGGTTAGTGAGATCAGGCTGGTCGGCGCGCCCGTGGAGGGGTAGAAGTTGGCCGGAGACAGAAAGGGTGGGGCTTTGGGGCCGAAGGGAATATTACCACGGTTGTCGTCGGCGTAAGAGTGCACGGCCAGGCCGATCTGACGCAGGTTCGTCAAACAGCCGATCTTGCGAGCCGAAGCCCGCGCTGACGTTAGTGCCGGGACTAGCACCCCCATGAGAACCGCCACAATCCCGATGACCGCTAGCAGCTCGACTATGGTGAAGGCACCGCCGCGCTTTCGGCAGGAATTTCGAATTTCAAATTTTGAATTTTGAATTTTTGCACCCATCATATACTTTCCAGCCAGTACTCCACCAAAACAAGCAAGTCCTCCATATTCACACACCCATCACCCGTTAGGTCCGTCGTCGTCTGCGTACACGACAGCCACTCCTGGGCCATCACCGCGAAGTCTTCCAGATTCACGAAAGAGTCCTCTGTGAAGTCCCCAGAGGCGAATGTCTTGAGGCGGACGTTGTCCAGGACCCAGTATCCACCGGCCCTTCCGGTATTCGGATCGAGGTCCGCCAGGGTGAGTGTGGAAACCAACTGCACGCCAATGTTCTTGCCAGCCCATAAATCGGTACTGGTCACTTGCGGAATATCCAACTGGACGTCCTTAAGGTGGTGGACGTAGCCGGCGTCCCAGTCGTACGTGAAGGCCGTCGCCCCTACTGTGACCTTGTTGTTCTCGGCGTCGCGGTAATACAAACGGATTTCAATGGGGACATCATCTTTCATATTGCCGCCGCCACCAAAGATTCCGACAGTGAGGTGGTAGGATTGCCCAACCTCGAAGGTGGCTGTCAGATCCTGGAACAACTCGACCTGCGGGACCGCAAACAACCACACTGCTTGTTTCCCATCGCAGTTGTCGATGTAGTCGGGTTCTGTAGCAGGGACGTTCAGGAATACGCCCGTCAGTTGGCTCCACAAGAATCCGCCGCTCTCGTCATACCACCATGGCTTTGCTGACTTCTGCCAGGAATCAATGTTAGCACTGGCGAAAGAGGTTTGCGGCGACTCGAATGACGCATTGGGGATGTAGATTGCCCCCGCGTACGCGGGGGTTCTGGCCCCCGCCGCCAGCATAACGATGCCGACCAAGACCACCGTTAGCATTTTGGGCATCTCCATTCTTGTCTCCATCAAGGTTACAATATCATTAAGTTATCAAAAAGTAAATTGAAAAATGCTCCCTTATGAATCGTCACGCACAAAATAAGAATTTGACAACCGGCAGTGTGATTTGTAGTATTCCCACAAAGAATTGGGCCTTTGAAGCTGGAGCTTAAATCATGAAACATTTTGCCAAAATCTTCGCCTGGTTTACTTTAGCATTGTTCGTATTAACCACGAGTTTGGTATCGACCGCCGGCACCGAGAAGCAAGAGACAATCTATGTGCTGCTGGTCACCGGGATGGATCACCCTGCGCACAATTGGCGTCAAACTGCTCCTGCGCTGGCAGAGGTACTGCAGAAGGACCCACGGCTGCAGGTGCGCATAGTAGAGGACCCACACTTTCTTGATTCGTCGGCGCTGCAGCGCTACGATGTAGTCGTGCTGCACTTTATGAACTGGGAGCAGCCTGCTCCAGGCCCCCAGGCTCGGGCCAATCTGCGCGAATTCGTGCAGGGCGGCAAAGGTTTGTTTATCGTCCATTTTGCCTGCGGTGCCTTCCAGGATTGGCTGGAGTTTCGGGAACTGGCCGGCCGAGTCTGGGACCCAAAGAAAAGGGCCCACGACCCCAGAGGTCCTTTTCGAGTTAATATCACTGACGTAAACCATCCTATCACACAAGGCATGCAATCTTTCGAGACCGACGATGAACTGTACACCTGTCTTACAGGTGATCGACCTATTGACTTGCTGGCGACGGCCAGGTCAAAAGTAGACGATAAAGACTATCCAATGGCGTTTGCATTCAATTATGGTAAAGGCCGGGTATTTCACAGCCTGCTGGGCCATGACGTCAAGGCTATCTGTAATGCAGATGTCGCTGAGCTTTTCCGACGAGGTTGTGCATGGACAGCTCATCTGCCGGCTACGCCAAAAGCTCAAGATGTAGGGTGTGCTCCGCACACCAAACAAGAAATGGTGGGCACAGCCCACCCTACTATGGTAAGGGATTTAGAATTTTTGTAAAGAGGTAGAACAATGAAAATTGGATTCCACACCGATGCCTTTAACTCAGCGTGTTTTAGTTTCCATGCCTGTCTTGGGTGGGCGCAAAGAAACGATGTGCATTATATTGAGTGCGGCTTGTTAGATGGCATCAGTTGGATGCTGGGGTTGGGTTACTATCCTCATGTGGCTGCGTATGAAGACCCGGTTTTGCTCCGGCGGAAGATGGAAAATTACGGCGTGCGTTTTTCACAGATTGATGCAGCATATCCGCTCTCAAGAAAAGATGGGCCTTTGCGCGGTGTGCCGTATGTTATCAAGGCGATTCAGTGGGCAGATATGGTTGGTTGTCCGTGTGTTGATACTACCGATTTTATGTATAAGCCGGAAGACCTGAGCGACACTGAAGCAATGGACATGATGGCCCGCAGCTACGAGCAAATCATTGAGGTCGCCGAGGCACATAAAGTTATTGTCAATATTGAGCCGCACGGATATTTCACCACCAAGCCCCAGATGATGGAGAAGATGCTGGCCTTCTGCGATAGTTCTTACCTGCGGATGAATATGGATACGGGAAACACCTTTATCGCCGGCCAGGAGCCGGCCGCGTTTCTTGAGCGATTCATCGACCGAGTTAGCCATGTGCATATCAAGGATGTGTCCGAGTCGCTGGCTGCGGCGGCACGAGGCGGGCAGACCGGCATCGCCATCAGCCATTGTGCGCTGGGTGATGGTGTCAACGCCGACAATATCCGCAGGTGTCTGGAGCTGCTGCATGACCATGGCTATAACGGCGTGCTGAGCATGGAATGCGAAGGGCAGGGCGGCCCAATGATAGAAAAATCGCTAAAATGGGTGCGCAAAACTCTGACTGAGCTCGATATCCCAATTGAAGAATGACACTATTAACTATTACATCGGGGAGGGTGACATAGCTGCCTACCGATTCTGTAGGGTGGGCCGTGCCCACCATTTGGGCTCCCGCAAAGCGGGGTCCCTCTTTGTTGGTGTGCAGAGTACACCCTACGATTCCCAGACCGGAAAGGTCTATTTTTTAGCTCCGCAGGGACTTAATCCAGCAAATTTTGCCAGTTACTTCCGAAGTATAATGTTATTTTCCTTGACTTTTAGAATCGCGCGATTAGAATGGATAATTAATAGACACATCCGCCAGAGGTGGACCAGAGGAGCGAGAGGATTGTGTTGCCTGAGCCATAGATTTGATTACGGAACATCCAGAGGGGCGATGTTACATATACATCGAGGATAGTCGCAGGAGATTACTCGTTTTGAGTTGAACTTAAGAATATAGAATGAAAGAGAAGGAAACATGAATCGTTTTGACAGAAGCTGGCCCATCGCAAAGACAATACTATTCATTATGGCGGCTGCTTTGCAGGTTACCTCTGCTGGAATATCGACAGCAGAGTCTTATTATCAAGAAAGGGATGTGGTCGCATCAGCCGGTTTGGATCCGAAGGCAGTCCGGCAGGGTGGCAGCCTCAAGCGCAGCTTAGGGATGGCCAACGCCGGCGGCTTTGCCTTTGAGGCTGCCACTCAAAGATACGTCCCAGGCGAAATCATCGTCAAGCTCAAGCCGATGCAAACTGATCAGTTCCTCATTTTTTCCGAGACCCGCTCTGCAACAGCACAAAGATTCAAGGCTACTGTGCTTCGCCTGCAAGCAGACTACGAGCTGCATAGTCAATGCCCGGTGTTCGCAGGCATGCACAGACGCACGACGCCTGAAATCGACCGGCTTGCGTACTATCTACTGAAAACCGAGCGAAACGTCTGGGCTATTTGTGCCGAACTTAATGACGACCCCGAAGTAGAATATGCCCAACCCAACTATATCTATCGAATCTGCAGAGAGCCAAACGACCCGGACTTTCCCGATCAGTATGCCCATCAACTGATCCAGATGTCCGAAGCCTGGGATATCTCTACCGGCAGTCGCGATGTCGTAGTCGCAGTGCTGGACACAGGTGTGGATATTAATCACCCCGACCTTAAAGACAATATGTGGAAAAACCAGGACGAGATTCCCGATAACGGTATCGACGACGATAAAAATGGTTATATTGATGATGTCAATGGCTGGAATTTCGGTGATTCAAATAACCAGGTCAAACCGGAAAATGGAGCTGACTATTCCATTGCCGGCCACGGCACACAGGTAGCCGGAGTCATAGCAGCGGTGGGCAACAATGGCAAAGGGGTAGCCGGGGTTAACTGGCAATGTAGCATTATGCCCCTGCGGTTAAGCCTTGATATTACTTCTGCTGAGGTGGCTGCCGCTCTGGATTATGCTGCGGCCAACGGTGCTCATGTCGCAAATATGAGCTTTGGCGCCTATGCATTCGGCCCGGATGGAGATCCAATCGTCAAAGAAGCGATTGACAGCGCCTTTGCTGGGGGCGTCCTGCTGGTAGCTAGCGCCGGCAATGACGATACGATAATACCCCACTATCCGGCAGCTTACTACAATGTCATGGCTGTCGCCTCTACTGACGGCGAAGACTTCAAGACCGGCCACAGCAGCTTCGGGTCATGGGTTGACATCGCCGCACCTGGCACGGACATCGTAACAACCGATCTCAATAATCAGTATATTTCCACCGCAGGGACGTCGTTTTCAGCACCCTATGTTGCGGCCGTAGGGGCCTTATTGTTATCGCATCGAGCCCAACTAAGCCATGTGCAGGTCAGGGCCGTTCTGGAGAATACTACCGACCCGGTATATTATGGAGATATTGACCCTAACAGGGGCTATGTCGGTACAGGACGTGTCAATGCTTACCAGGCCTTGCTGGCGGCGGATAGAAAGCATCCACTGGGAGAGATCGTCGAGCCGAGGCCGCAACAGACCTTCGCACCAGATGTCAATGACATCCCTATCCTTCTGTTCATCCAGGGAGATTTTTATCAGTTGGAATACCGCGGCTATGAGGATAGTGTCTGGGTCCCGATAAGCCAAGGCAGTTCTCCCTCGGATCCTAATGGGCTGGTTCGTCTGTCATTAATCAATCCCGGCATCGGAGCATTCGATTTGCGTCTGAGCGTTACAACGGATGGATATACGCACACCGACTGTAAGACATTCGGGATGGAATTCGCGCCCAATCAAACACCTTGGCCTATGCCCCAGAAAGTGCAATACCCACCAGAACAGATGTTTATCAGCAGCCCGATGTGTCTGGATATCGATGGGGATAGTAGAAATGAAATCATCCAGGCATCGATAACTTGGTCTGGAGGGAAAATAAATATCTGGAAAGAAAATGGAACGTCCCTCCCTGGTTGGCCCAAAGTTCTGGGGTCCTACTTGGGGTTCAGTATTCCTTCGGCGCTGGCGGTGGGAGACATCGACGGTGACAGTGACTACGAAATCATTGCAGTGGACGTCTGGAATAGCTTGGTCTATGCATGGCACGTCCAGACCGGCAACCTTGTGGATGGTAATTGGCCTGTATCGATCGGTACCTGGTACGCCTTCATTGTCGCAAATCCCGTACTTGCAGACCTGGACGGCGACGGCGATAGCGAAATCATTGTTGCCCTTGACGAGGAATCCAGAGATACCGATGGTTTATATGCTATCCAGGGCGACGGCACTTTTCTGTGGCAGCGGCGGTACACCTCAGAAGGCCCGGTGAGTGTGGCAGATTTTGATAAGGATGGAGACGTGGAGATTGCCTTGTGCGGATACGGCCCCGGCCTTACTCGTGTCTATACATTTATCCTCGATCACCAGGGACAACAGATTAAGAGATGGCGCGGAGGAAGTAAAAAGGGAACAGCTATCGCTGACATAGACGCCGACGGCAATCCAGAGCTTGTTTTCTGTACCGAAGACAGCGTCAAGGCGGTCCACCTCGACGGCAGCACGCTCTGGACAGCAGATATTCGTGACCCATTTGGCGACGCCGGTGCACTTAGTATCGCAGACATAAACGGCGATGGCTACAGTGAAGTCTACGTCAATAGTCTCGTCGAAGCCCATGGATTTGCCTTCAGTCTTGTGTATGCCTTTGACCATAAAGCTCGCCAATTAACCGACGCAGGATTTCCTAAGACAATCTTAGGCTATCCGGTGGATAGCTCCCCCTTGATCGGCGATATCGATGGTGACGGACAGAAGGAGCTGGTGGTCGGCTCAGCCGGTGCACCAATCATGGCCTGGGAGCAGGATGGCTCGGCTACACCGGGTTTCCCAATGCTGAATCTATCAACTGAAATAGGCACCGCCCCTGCGCTTGAGGACCTCGACCAGGACGGCGACCTTGAGATGATAGTCAGTGGTTATGACTATCGATTTCATGTCATTGACCTGCCAGGCCGATACGACCCTAATATGTTCGATTGGAGCATGTCCAGACACGATCCCCAAAACTCGGGATGGACTCTGGCATCACCGAAGTTGCAACCCATGTCGGCACCAGCCGAGCTGAAACCCGGCCAGAGGATAGAACTGCATATAACAACCTGGAATCCTGCGAATCTGCCGGTTCGCCTGACCATTAGCAATTTGCCCGAGGGGGCGTATTTTGACGCTGACACGCAAACGGTTTTTTGGAAACCGGCGACCGACCAGGTTTTCCATACTTTTACAATCTCTTTCCTCGTGACGGACGGCATCAGGCAGCACAGACGAAGTGTATCGATTGCCGTGGTGCCTGACGCAATCTACTACACCAACATGGACACAGATCCGAACTGGCACCTCGACGTGGGCTGGGCGTGGGGCGTTCCCAAAGGACAGGGCTCCTGGAATGGCGACCCCAATTCTGGTTATACGGGCGATAATGTCGTCGGCTACAAACTTGATGGTGACTATGAAAATTTCATGGCAGAAACAAGGTATGCAATGACCGGCGCAATTAATTGTGAAGGATACAGTAATATCAGGCTAAGTTTCCGGCGGTGGCTGGGAGTCGAATCACCTTATGACCGAGCCAACATTCAGATATCCAATGACGGGACGAATTGGGTGGATATATGGACCACGGGCTACTCACACATCTCGGATGAAAACTGGCAATTCGTGGAGTATGAGGTGCCTACATCGATTGCTGACAATCAGCCGACGGTCTACTTCCGCTGGGGAATCGGCCCCACAGATGACTCTGTTACTTATCCTGGCTGGAACATAGACGACGTCCAAGTCACAGGCGACCGTATCCAATGAAACGCCCACCAATTGCTGCCAGAAGGACAAATGTAATGAAAACCGGATTTGATATGTTGTTATGGACAACGCATGTCACGCAAGAACACCTGCCGTTATTTAAGAAGCTTAAGAAGATCGGCTATGACGGCGTGGAAATACCTGTCTTCGCAGGAGACACCGCGCATTTTGAAAGAATCGGCAAAGCCATCAAGGATAATGGACTGGCCTGTACTTCCGTGACAGTCATTCCAGACCAGCAGCACAGCCCCATTAGTCCCAAAGCCGAACATCGCAAAGCAGCAGTACAGTATCTGAAGTGGGCAATTGAGTGCTCGCAGGCGATGGGCTCAGAGGTTCTATGCGGGCCTTTTTACCAGCCGTTGGGTCTCTTCACCGGCAAAGGGCCTACTGAGCAGGAGAAAAAGCGTGCAGCTCAGGTGCATCGCCAGGCTGCCCAGTTTGCTGCTAAAGCTAATCTAATCCTCGCTCTTGAGTACCTCAATCGCTTCGAGTGTTACTTTCTAAACACAATGGCGGACGCAGCAGCTTACGTCAAGCGAGTCAATCATCCTAACGTAGGCGTGCATTTTGATACATTTCACGCCAATATTGAGGAGAAGAACCCGGTCGGCTGTATCACCGAGCACATTGACGTGATTAAGCACGTGCACATCAGTGAGAACGACCGTGGTACGCCGGGCACAGGGCACATTGATTGGCCCGGCACATTCAAGGCACTTCGCTCGGGCGGCTACGACGGATGGCTGGTAGTTGAAGCATTTGGACGAGCGCTACCAGACCTGGCCGCAGCTACTCGCGTATGGCGTGACTTTTTTACCAGCCAAGAAGAGGTCATAACCGGCGCACTGAAGTTTATCAAGCAGCAGTGGAAAGGAATATGATTATGCAAAGGCCGATCCTTGTGATAATAACGATGGCTTTTGTTCTTTCAAGTTGCGCATTCCCCCGCATACGCTGGGGCAAGCAGAACGTCCGTCGGCTGGCGGTGACAGAATATGTGGATAAGATGAAGGCCGGCTGGATCGGACAAATGGCCGGCGTGGGCTGGGGTGCGCCCACAGAGTTCAAGTGGAAGGGTCAAATCATACCGGAGGCCAATATGCCAAAGTGGCGACCGGAAATGATCAACCAGTTTAAGCAGGACGATATCTACGTTGAGATGACGTTTCTGCGCACGCTGGAGCAACACGGCTTGGATTGCTCAATCCGCCAGGCAGGCATCGACTTTGCTAACAGCGGCTACCCGCTCTGGCACGCCAATAGGAACGGTCGTGACAATTTGCGCAAAGGCATCGCCCCGCCCGACTCAGGCCATCCGCGGTTTAATAAGCACGCCGACGATATTGATTACCAGATTGAGGCGGACTACTCAGGTCTTATCGCTCCTGGTCTTCCCAATGTGGCTATCAAACTTGGCGAAAAGTTCGGACGCCTGATGAACTACGGCGATGGCCTTTACGGCGGGCAGTTCGTCGGCGGCATGTACGCCGAGGCCTTTTTTGAAAACGACATGGAAAAGATTGTTCAGGCAGGCCTGGCGTGCATCCCTGAAAACAGCCAATATGCCCAGTGCATCCGCGATGTGCTCACCTGGTACAGGCAGAATCCCGATGATTGGCAGAAGACCTGGCAGCTTATTGAGGATAAGTACAACCGCAACTCCGCATATCGTCGCTTTTCCTGCAGCGGGCCGAAAACCGATTTCAACATAGATGCCAAAATTAACGGGGCTTACATCGTAATGGGTCTTCTGTACGGCAAAGGTGACCCCGACCAGACCATTATCATCTCGACGCGATGCGGGCAGGATTCCGACTGCAATCCATCCAGTGCCGGTGGCATCCTATTTACCACCATCGGGTTTTCGAAGCTGCCGGAACGCTTTACCTCAGCTTTGGATCCGGAAGGCAAATTCAGCCATACCCCGTACAATTTTCCGATGCTGGTCGAGGTGTGCCAAACGCTTACCCGGCAGATTGTCCTTGAGGCTGGCGACAGGATCGAAATCGGCGCAGACGGCCAGGAGATTTTTGCCATTCCGCTCCGAAAGGCAAGACCGAGCAAGCCCGAGCAGTGCTGGCAGCCCAGGCCAATTGCAAACAGCCGCTTTACCCAAGAAGAATGGTAAAAAAACTCTCTTCAAATAATTTTGGTGGGCATAGCCCACCCTACGAACTAATGAAGGGCAGCCGCGATAGTAACTCCGTTGAAAAGTGCATGGATGAGGATAGGTCGAAGCAAAGAGCCGCTCTTTTCATAGGCATAGCCCAAGCATAGCGCTAATACAAATAGAGCTGGCCAATGTGCTGGGTTTTGATGCACCGTGGTGAATATAATAGAGCTAATAGCGATTGATACCCACACCGGATCAACAGTTATCAATTTCCAATTTCCAATTTCCAATTTCCAATTTTCTAAGTATGAGCGTATCATTGTTTGAAACAGCCCGCGAAAAAGCATCTCCTCAAGCACAGGTGCAACCAGGACCGCAGTAATAATAATCAAAATCCGAATCGGCAATTGCGGATGGGCACTTATTATTTTGAGCTCTTCATGCTGTGGGATTTGATATTCCTGGCCCCATATAAGCCTTCCAATGTGCGTGGTTAATATTATCGCTACCAGTAAGATCGGCCAGACCGACAGCAGATTCAGAGGCGCGACTAAAAGATCTCTATGGATTGTTTTTATATCCAAGCCGAATCCTCTTAATCTGCGGGCAAAACTGACTCTGGCTAAAAAGATAATTACTGCAATTGTTGCTAACGCACCTATGCAGAGAATAAAATTGTCAAAGAAAGCAGTACCCTCGATGCTCGATTCTCGATGCTCGTCGAGTATCGAGTATCCAGCATCGAGAATCGAGACAGCCCCCAGCCAGATAAATAGCGCCGCAAACGGCAGATAAATAGGCATATTATTTCGGCGGGGTGCTGAATTGGCTAATGACTTTCTGCCCAGAGATGTTCTAAGCAGCCAAAAAGCCAGTATCATTATGCCGACCAGGCAAACGATGTCTTCTATACTTATGGAACTGGCAAATTGCTTAACCATCTTGTTTTGGTAACTGGTAAATGGTTAAATGGTAATTACCAATTACCAATAACCAATTACCGATAATCAATCAAGGAAAATAGCGTATGGATGTATTTCGCATTGAAGGACCGGTGCGGCTTTCTGGCAGTGTCCAGATAAACGGCTCAAAAAACGCAGCGCTACCCATAATGGCTGCTGCAATTCTGGCTGGCGGCAAATCGACTGTTTCCGCAGTACCTAATCTTTCCGATATTTCGGTTTTTAGTCGCCTGCTTGAGAAATTGGGCTGCCGTGTAAGTAGAAACCAGCAGGGGCATGTATGCATAGATTCCACAGTAATTGACAATCCGGTCGGTGAATATGACATCGTCCGCAAGATGCGGGCCAGTATTTGCATACTCGGCCCACTACTTGCCCGCTGCGGCAGGGCAGAGGTCTCAATGCCCGGCGGATGTGCAATTGGTGACAGGCCGGTCAACCTTCACCTAAGAGGCTTGCAAGAGCTTGGCGCTCAAATTCATCTTAAAAACGGCTATATCGTCGCTGAAGCGCCGGAAGGTTTGAAAGGCTCTGACATTTTTCTGGGAGGGCCTTTTGGCTCAACGGTCCTTGGAACCGCAAATGTACTGATGGCTGCAACGCTGGCAAAGGGCCGCACCATAATTGAATCGGCGGCCTGTGAGCCGGAAATAGCAGACTTGGCAAACTGCCTAAATAAAATGGGTGCCAAGATAAGCGGTATCGGCTCGCCCCGGCTAATCATTGAAGGGGTCGGCGAGCTACGGGCTGTTCAATACCGGGTAATTCCGGATCGAATTGAGGCTGGGACTTTTATGGTCGCCGCTGCTATAACCGGCGGTGAGCTAAAGATTTCAAACTGTCGGCTTGACGATATGATGGCAGTAGTTGATAGATTAAGAAGTATCGGCATAACGGTTGAGCCGGCACAGGCCGGCTGTGTCGTTGCCCGTACCGCTTGTCTCAAACCTACCGACATCACTACTCAGCCATACCCAGGCTTCCCCACGGATTTGCAGGCCCAATTTATGGCGCTTTTATCGCTTGCCGAGGGAAATAGTGTCATAATAGAAAAAGTCTTTCCGGACAGATTTATGCACGTTGCCGAGCTAAACCGAATGGCAGCCGATCTACGCAAGGAAGGACCGGTGGTCATCGTAGCCGGCGTAAAAAAATTAATCGCTGCTCCAGTGATGGCTTCGGACTTGCGGGCCTCGGCAGCTCTGGTGCTTGCCGGTTTAGCCGCTGAGGGCACTACGACAATCAACAGGGTCTATCATATCGACCGCGGTTATGAGAAAATCGAAGAAAGGTTGAACACAGTTAGGGCAAAAATCGTCCGCGAGCGAGTTTAGACCTACCACAGGCAGGTCAAGGCAGGAGTTACCGATACTTGGGTGCTAAGTAGGCCTGCGCTTGATAATTCTTCACAGATATCGCGTCTGGAGAATTGAACCCCTCGACCCGGCCGTCGAGATACCCGGCATTGAGCCGAATCATCGGCTGCTCGGACATGGTGGGGTCCTTGAGTATATAGTAAGGATAGGCCCTGATCGAGCCTCTAAAGTTATGACAGGAATACCAGCTGACCTGGGGATTTGGCCACAGCAAATTTATATTCGATGTCAGGTAAAAGAAAGAGTCTTGCACGACGAGCTTGGTCTTGCCGGCAACAGTTTCTGGCCCCTCAAAGTGTCCCTGACTCTTGTCAACCGCGCGAGATTCTTTGTGATTATATCCTTGGTAACCCCACAGCAGCATATAAGTAGAGTGCAATGGTGTGAATCGGCCGGTGCGGTAGAATTCGCCATAAGTACCTATGGGATTTTGTTCAGAAGCTGGTGGCGGCCAAGGTGTATTATCTTTGATGGCAGATAGAGGACAATTAAAGACTTTTACATCAGGTAAGTATGTCGATAAATACCTTCCGGCATAGTGATAGCTTTTGTCTGCTGTATCGCTAATAGTACCCACAAAGTTATTACGCCAGTTCAATTCGTAAGGTCGATGGTAACCACCTTCGAGATGGTCCTGCCTGGACGGAGAAGGGGGAAGTTTTGTAGCATTGCTGTTTGCGTATAATGTCAGTCCCAAAATCAGTTGTCGCTGATTGCTGGCACAAACAATCTGCCGAGCCTTTTCTTTGGCCTTTCGCAATGCCGGAATGATGATTGCCATAAGAAGCGCGATAACGGAGATCACAACCAGCAATTCAATCAGCGTGAAGGCCTTGCTTCTAAATGCGCATAATCTTAACCAGATGAATTCTGAACCATTCATTTGCAAAACGAAAAATTGCTTTATCCTTGTTCCAGAAAAAATTATAATACAAAATTAGAAAAAAACAAGAAGAATTTTGAAAGGCTTGAGATATGAAACAGTCCCTTAAAGCCTTACGCATTATTTTGTTGGTGATTGCAATTTTAGTTGTTGCTGTTGTGATAATCATTGACCTTTTTGCCGACCGTGCTGTAAAAATAGGTATTGAGACCGCAGCAACTAAAACTTTAAACGTCGCAGTTGATATTGATGACGTAGAGCTATCAATTATGGGCGGGTCGCTTGCGCTACAAAATCTTGTCATTAAGAATCCGCCGGGTTATCAGCATGATAAACTGCTTGAGCTTAGAAACGCCAGGATTGAGGTTGATGTGAAGTCCCTTTTGAATGATGTGGTCAATATAAGGCAAATCAAGCTCGATGGCATGGAAGTCACCCTTGAACAGCGAGGAGTTTCCGGCAACAACCTCCAGGATGTGATAAAGTCAATCGCATCTTCGGATAAGCAAGCATCGCAGCCCTCTGGGAAAAAGCTGCATATCGATAATCTTGAAATCTCCAACGTGGTAGTTAAGGCAAAGGTGCTGCCGGTTCCAGGAAAAGCAGATACTGTGACGTTGAAACTTTCCCCTATTAAGATGACTGATTTAGGAAGCGATAATAAGCTGGATACGGCAGAGCTGTCTGGCAGGATTTTGCTGGCCGTTGCAGAAGGCGTAGCCGAACAAGGCGTGGGAGTCCTGCCCAAGAACGTAGTTGATACAATGACATCTACTCTGGATAAAACTATCGACCTGGGCAAAGCTGCTTCCGAAAAAGGCCAGGAGCTTATTGATGTAGGCAAAGGGCTTTTTGAAGGACTGCTAAAACCAAAGAAACAGGAATAATCTTGCCATTGTTCCTTTCGGTGCATTGGTAAGTCTCTTACTTATGTTTGATAAACTATTGCAGAGTTCAATAATAGTATCAGCTCTGGCTATTATAGCTACCTCTTGTGCGTATGGTGAGACTTTTTCATTTGCGGTTCTTGCCGACCCTCATCTTAACGGAGATTTAGATCACAAAGACAAATTCCAGACAGCGGTTGACTGGATAATCAGCAACAAAACTGATGAAAATATTAAATTGGTCTTTGTGTTAGGTGACATTGCGTGGGGTGGCCCCAGACAGAATAGAAACCTCAAGGTTGCAAAAGGAATACTTGACCGCCTCAACGATGTGGAGATTCATTATATTCCTATAATAGGCGATAACGAAGTCCATTCCGGTTGTGAAAAAGAGTTTCAAGAAGTTTTTGAAAAACAATTTCAACGCCTTTCAGGCACTTTCCAGAATTGGCAGAAAGCGCCCCTTCCGGTCAAGGGACGGTATCTTCAGAAATTTTCCTTTGATTATAAAGACTGCCACTTTGTATGTGTGGACTTTGCGCCCCGAAAGGCAAAAGATGAAAGCGGCGAACTGCATGACTATGCTGGCGGCAGCTGGCCATGGTTTAAAAATGATATTGAGCGTTGCGCCAAACCCAAGAAGGAAAATATTGTTATTATGACGCATATCGGAATGTTCCGCACAGGATTTCAATTTGCAGACCAGTTTCTTTTCTCAGAAAGCCAGATGAATAAGATAAAACTCTTCCTTTACGACTATCGAGACAATATAGATTCAAATTACGCAGGGCATATTCACCAGAATTGGTACGCTATGGTATGGACAGGCTTATTTACCGGCCTTTATCATGTTAGGGTGACGGATGAGACCTGGTATGATACAGAATGGCCGGAGAGTGATGATAAAGAATTAACTGTTAGGTTGGTTCAAGTAAATAATGATGGACCCAATATTTCCTATCATCAGCATATCCATAACCTAACAAGGCAAAAACAAAATTAAGAACTTATAGCAAATTGAAAATACTTTTTACGCTCTCCAGGGACGCTGTCTATTCACTTTGCCGGCTAAAATATTCTTAGCAATAATTACATCCTCTCTGACCTGAAAGTCAAATATCCCCACACAGATGAAATCGGCCCCATTTTCAAACGCATATTCGAACCCTTTTTTGGGACCGATAGCTCCTGCAGCCAAAACCTTAAAGGCAATCCACGGCTTTTTCACGTTTTTCATAAACTCGATGGTTTCCTGCGGATTTGTGCACCAGATGTTGTCGTGCTCCGGCTGGCGATTTGCCGACCAATAATTGTGGCTGTGCAAAGTCTTCATATAGAAATCAGGATTAAGGCCGACTTTTTCACATGCGATAGGGACTTCCAGGCTATGACCACCGATGCCTGCGATTACACCGTTCTGTTTAATACACTCAAGCGCCTCTCCCAGCAGAGCAACTTGGCCTTTTTCCACAAGACTATCTCCCACGCCACCTTGTATATACGCGCCTATAGCTCCATTATCAATCGCCCTTTTTATGTCGGTTCTAAAATCTTCAAGATCGCGTTTTTGCGGCTTGATTTGCGCAATCCATTGAAGCTTTCCGCCTCTTTCGTTCCAGTAGCGATTGATAAGTCCGATGACTTGCTCATCGAGTCTTAAGACGCCGGTATTTATCCCGCATTCTTCGCATATCTGCCAGGTCTCAAAGATTTTCTCATCTGTAAAATAATGTCGCAGTAACAAAGACACATAAACTAAATCTCGGCTGTGAGCAAAGCCGCTTGTTAGATTGCCGCCGACGATTAATCTGGTAATTTTAATATTACCGATCTTACCCACCGGTAAATCTTTAACAGAATCTTTTTGCAATGGAGCAGGTGATTGGGTTGCTCTTGCTAATAGAGCCTTTTCTTCAAAGCTCAAACCGAAGGCTGCGGCTGTAGATGTGATAACGGATTCTGCTAAAAATTTTCGGCGGTTTAATTTTTTTGGCATGATTCGCCTCTTCATAAACGTTCTTAATAATTATCTTACGTTTTCCAAAGGTATTTGTTTCATAAAATTATTATATACGAGTTTTCTTCTTTGTCAAGTCGATGGATAGAGCTATTTTAAAAATTGAGGCTATAAAGCTGGTGTTACGTAATAGTCAGCCGAATCTTTTTGCCTCGGGCCTCAACTGTGCGGTTCATCACCCCATATTTATTTCCGCCCAGGTAGTGCAGCGTATGAAACTTTTCCGGTATCCACCTGCCGTCAAAGAAATTCGTATCTGCCACCGCCAGGAGCACTTCGCAGATAAGCAAATCATGCGTTTGCATCTTGAATATTTCGACGACCCGACATTCTAAATGTGCAGCACATTCCTTTATCAAGGGCGGCTCTACTACTTTCGCGGGAACTGGGGTCAGTCCAGTTGCTTTGAATTTATCGGTTTTTTTGCCTGTGACCTGCCCGATAAAATGAGTTTGTTCGAGCAGCTCCTCTCCAGGCACATTGATGACCAGCTCGTGATTTTGCTTTATCAACTGGTAAGAATGTCTGACATGACTTATGGCCAATAAAATAAGACAGGGATCGGTGCTGTTGACCGGCGTTTGCCAGCTAAAGGTCATAATGTTAGCCTTTTGCATAGTGCCGGACGTCACCAGGACGACACAGCCCGGCTCAACCAGCCATTTCGCCTTATTCAAATCCACTTCCTCTTTCACGATTCCACCCTGCGTCTTAAAATTGGCTTTGTTTGGGTTTGTTTTTAATAGTTCATTGTTCATAGTTTGTTGTTGTTAGTTATTGTTATTGCTAAGGTTACAATCATTTTTAGCACTTCGCAAATTGGCTTTGTTTTGCATAATTTAATCCGAGCGGTTGGTGAGGATTTGGGCTTTGCTGGTCATTTGGAGATCCTCCTGATTCGCGATGGACGATTGACGATTTGCCATCCATTATCTATCATCCAATATCGAGTATCCAGAATCTAACATCTAAAATCCAAAAACATTATACAATATTAAGTGTTAATTTTCAAGCAAAAATTTTTCTGGATACTCGACTCTCGATACTGGATTCTTGATACTTGATGCTCGCTGTCATTGCGAGGCCGTCAGGCCGAAGCAATCTCTTTATCAAGCGCAAACTTGTGGTGAGTCCATTCGACTACGCTCAGAGCCTGCCCTGAACGCAGTTGAAGGGATAAACTCCGCCGAACCATCGAAGAAGTGTGTTGAGTAAATCGTAAATCTTAAATCGAAAACCTGTGGTGAGCGAAGCCGAACCATCGAAAATTCAAAGTTTCCTGCCTAAAATAAACGCACAAAAGGCGAGAAACATCTAAGGGTATGCAGGTTTCTGCATACTAAACTCTGTATATTTTTCTGTATGCACAGTGTGCATTACTACTAAAATTTATTGATTATTTCTTTTTAGCCGACTATGATAATGTTGTCTCTGTGTGAATAAAGGAATATAGAATGATATCAAAAGACCAATTTGATAAAGAAATACAAAACATCGTAAAACAACTAATCCATCTATATAAGCCAGAGAAAGTCATCCTTTTTGGCTCTTTGGCCAAAGGGAGAATAAATCAAGGAACTGATATTGACCTTTTTATTATTAAGCGTGATGTGCCAGAACTCGGCGTTGATAGAATTCGCCAGTTGGATACGCTTATCAAGTACAGAGTTGCTACTGATTTTATTGTATATAAGCCAGAGGAGCTTGAGCAAAGGTTGAAGTTAGGTGACCCATTTGTAAAAAGCATACTCCAAGAGGGCAAAGTGCTTTACGATGTTGCCTGAAATTGCCAAAGAATGGATACAAAAGGCTGATGAAGATTATGGATTCGCTTCTGTAAGCATAGAGTGCACAGATTACTTCGGGCAAATATGTTTTCATTTTCAGCAGGCAGCGGAAAAGTATCTTAAAGCCTTCATCGTTGCCAATAAGCTGGATTTCAGGCCCATTCATAATTTGCTGGAACTATTAGCGATTTGCAAAAAAGCTGATCCAGATATTGAGGAATTAGAGGAGGCCTGTCGATTTCTCAATCCATTTTATATTGACACTCGCTATCCCGTGCATTGGCCAGCTCAGTATGATAGAGAAACTGCCATTAAAGCAAAGCAAATGACCGAGACTATTAGAGATTGGGTAAAGAATTCTCTGGATGCCTAACTAAAATAAAGAATGGAACGGGGTAGCATCTGAGCACATCAATTCCTCTTTATCAATCGTAAATCGTCAATTGAAAACTTGTGGTGAGTCCATTCGACTACGCTCAGGACAAGCTTTATCAGGCGTAAAGCAACGTATGGGAAAAATCCGAAGCACTAAATCCGAAACTCGAAACAATATCGAATGTTCAAAACACAAATTTTCAAAACGTTTTGAATTTTGATGATTTGGATTTTGGAACTTGTTTCGGATTTCGATATTCGTATTTCGGATTTCGGAAAATACCAGTTTTTCCTGCCTAAAATAACCACAACCGAGCCAAGTATCCGTAGGTTACGTAGGTTTCTGAACATCAAGCTTTTACATTCCCTACCTTTTTTTAATTCCAAACAGAACACCGGACATAAACAATCGAGTGGCGCCCAAGATAACAGGAGAGATAATCGGAATGTTTCCCAAAGTGATAAAAGAAGCAGAAATAAATCCAAATGGCATTATCCATATAATATGCAACTTGTTCCAAGATGTTATAAGGAAGATAATTGCAATGATCCACCAAAAAAATGTCTGCACAGCAGTTGCCCACTGGAATCCCACACCTGTAACTATAGATTTTCGGCAACCGTAAGCGAATGTTAGCGCCAGATAAACATCAAAGAGCCAAGTAAACCAGCCTATGATTTGCCACATTCTTTTATCCCTTCGAACCGTGTTGTTTCCTTCTCTACATCAAACCACCCAAGGCGAGTAGTGAGATTATCGAGCCGTTGGACATTTTCATTATTACCAGAAATAATCATTTCCTCGACCCTCAAGTAGCAAGAGCCAAACCGGGCCATTAGCTTTTGCTACTGGCATCCAGGCATTATAAGCTTTTCTATTTTTGACAAGTTCGTAACCTCTCTGCACGACGACCTCCAGCCAGGATATTCTCGCATCTTTTGGCATCTCCTTGTAAACTACGTATTCGGCCAAAGCCTCTCGAGCTGTGTCTTCATCAAGATATAAAAAGGGTAAAAGCTCGGCCCAAATTAACTTTTCTGCATTCTCGATTGAAACACCTGAAGCAATATAACGTGACTCTAGCGTATTAAACAAAGCGAAATAAGTCGTCGTTTCGCTTAATGGGTCACCACTAACTTTACTTGCGGTCTGCGCCAGCCCACTTTTAACGACAAGCTCCAGACTATTGTTGTAAGATATCCGCATAGCCTCACGGATACCCTCTGCGTTGTTTATATTTTTCATTAAATTCCAAAATCCCACAGCGTGTCACTTTCTGATAGGCCAATCCTTTTTCGTTCTAATTATTTATCCTATCCAAACGACCTGTTTTTTTCAATTGTACTAAAAAGGACACCGCAACACATATATCGTCAGTACATAATCCGTTCTTTAATAGTATGCAGGAAAAATACATGCTGAAATATCCGTACTCCGTAGCTGATTAGGTACAGCTTTTATGTGACTGCAAGGCAAAGAAAATCAGATTAGGACCTTGTCTTTTTTGATTAAATCGTGTATAATAAAGATATGAGAAAAGCGGAGAGGAACAATCGAAGATTCGTAGGCCGCAGAGCAAAAGCTGCGGCCGGTGGTTCATATCAGTATTCCCAGTGTTTGAAAAATAAGGTTTTCAGTTATGCATAATGGTCAAGAAAAAGCAAATATAAACAAAGGGTCGTCTGTTTATGAACAGACCGAAAAAATTTTGAGCGACATAGTCAAGGATCATAGGCACGCCGATTTCTTGGCATGCCTGGAGAAACACCAGACGGAATTCGCTGCTGCTGAACCTAGGACCGAGTTGACCTATAAGGACATTGAGGCTCTGGAAAGGGTAAAAGAGGAAGTCCGCCTAAAGGATAAACGTGACTGGTTGAGGAATCTACTCAGGGACATTGTAACGCGAAGTGTTGCGAATCCACAGCTTCGTAAGAGAGCCATGAGGGGATTAGAATTGCTTGACCGGTTTGAAGCGGGCGAACGGCGCTTGTTGGGAAGTCTTGAGACTACTGTATTCAATGTCATAGAACTTTGCCGAGTTGAGTGTAAAGAGCCAGCAGAAAAAGATAAAAAGGCTACTCCGACTAAAGGCGGTAGGATCGGCACTTTTTTCTGGACGCTGTATGAGAAAACCCTGAAAGTTATTGTTGATGCTTTTCTGGACAGAGTCTGCCCTAAGTGAAAAGAGTTTTTGTAGGATTTGACAATCGGAAAGAGATTGCTTCGTCGCGTTGCTCCTCGCAATGACGAAGTGTTACACGCAATGTCATTGCGAGCGAGGCGTGGACGAGCGCGGCAATCCCATTAAGATCGTCACGCCCCTTAGAGGCTCGCGACGCTTCGCGGATTGCTTCGGCCTGTTGGCTTCGCACTTCATGATAATGACACAAAGAATTGGTCAGTTTGAGTTAACTTAATGTATAACAGAAATAAAAAGTTCATACGTAAAGCGCGTACGCGCTTTACGTATAAGATATGTGAATGCAAAAAACCTGTTGGCCACACAACAACCCCGCACTAAATTATGGCAATGGACGGTTTCGTATAGGGTCATTCCGACCGTAGTCCCGCCCAGCGCTGGGCGGGACGAAGCGGAGAAATCTGTTCAAAATAGATTCCTCGACTTCGCTCGGAATGACAAGGTAATGGATTCCCGCCGGAGTTTATCCCGCACTACGATGTGGGTCAGGAATGACGCTAAGAATCGGCCAATTTGAGTCGCCTTAACAATCAACCGCAATAAAAAGCTCATACGTAAAGCGCGTACGCGCTTTACGTATA
>Ga0315314_1000264_pt1 | contig 66966 bp, 56 predicted proteins | sample TDP9_MG_FD_203631 | JGI IMG/M metagenome (GOLD analysis project Ga0315314, IMG submission 203631) | Freshwater sediment microbial communities from Lake Towuti, South Sulawesi, Indonesia - TDP9 | ecosystem: Environmental > Aquatic > Freshwater > Lake > Sediment | place: Indonesia: South Sulawesi...
TTGACATGCAGCGAGATATATACATATGCAGACGGATTTGTACAATAAAGGCGTTACATCGCAGCAGAACAGGCGAAATGAGAAAAACAGGATAGAAAGGTACTCTGTAAAGATGCTACAGTCTCTATTTTTTGCTTGTTTTTTTGCCGCAAGACAGTTTTTTCTTTGACAAATTAAGCAACCATAGTTAAATTTTAATCTCGCCCGCCAGAGATATGGCGGGTTTGTTTTACCCCACACCAGTATAGGGTGGGCGTGCGCTCATTGGGTGGAAGGGGAGGTGGTTTGTTCAACCATAGCGATTTTAGATTGACGATTGTCAATTGTAAATCGAAAATTGAAAATTAGAGCGCGAAACCATAAAGGAGGATGGTTTGGCAGCGCAAGACCTGGAAAACATTTTTGCTGATATACTGGAGCGTGCAAAAGCACTTGATCCGGCCAACGCCCGTAAGTGGTTTGAGACGCTAACAATCCTGCATTTGGATAGAGGCTCGCTGGGAATCGGCTGTCCGGATGAGGCAACCGTCCAGTTTTTGCGTGATAATTGCAAACGCAGTTTCACACGAGCCGCTCAGCAGATAACCGGTCATCTTGTCACCGTAGATTTCCATCTTGACAATCACCAAGAATCTGCCCGCCGCTGTCAAGCTCTGGCGTCCGGCCTAAAACTTCATCCTGATTATACCTTTGATAATTTTGTAGTAGGGCCGAGTAATCGCCTGGCCCACGCCAGTTGTGTCGCGGTAAGTCAATCACTGGGCAACCGGTCCGAGGCGGGCCGAGGAGCGGGGTCACCATACAATCCGCTCTTTCTTTACGGCAATTCCGGCTTAGGCAAGACCCACCTTTTACACGCGGTCTGTTGTGAGGCGCAGCTAAGATTTGATGGTGTCGTGATTCAATTATTAAGCTGTGAAGATTTCGTTAACCGATTTATCAGAGCAATTGAGCAGGGGAATTTGGCTGGCTTTCAAAGCCAGTTTCGCACCGTCGATGCACTTGTAATCGACGACGTTCAGTTCTTGCGGCAGCGTGAGGCAAGTCAGGAAGAATTCTTCCATACCTTTAATGCCCTTTACAATAACGGCAAACAAATTATTCTCAGTGCCGACAGCCCACCAGCAGAGATTCCTTCGTTGGAAGCTCGTCTTACCAGCAGGTTTAACTGGGGCCTGGTTGCCAGAATCGACCCGCCATCCTTTGAGACCAGAGTTGCAATAGTGCAAAAGAAAGCTCGCCTGAGAGGCCTAAATATATCCGATGAAATAGCCCAGTATATCGCCGAGAAAACTGGCGCAAATATCAGGGAATTGGAAGGTGCTTTGACCACCATTTATGCCCTGGCTCAAACGGGGCACGAGTCAGGTGGCCAGGGGCACGAGATCAGCCTTGAATTGGCACAAAGAGCACTGGGCGAAGAGGGCACGGGACACGCAGACCGGGGCCCGAGTATAACTGACATTATTGACGTGGTAAGTCGGCATTTTGATGTTCGACTTGCAAACCTTCAGAGCAAAAAACGCAGCCAGAGCGTAACTTTGCCGCGTCAGATTTGTATGTATTTAGCCAGGAATTTAACTAAACATAGCCTGGAAGAAATAGGCGGTCATTTGGGTGGCCGCGACCATACAACCGTGATGCATGCCTGTAGTAAAATTGAGCAGGCCAAGAGCTCCGATCCCAAGATGCACGCACTATTAAATGAGCTGACAAGACAAATCCATTCTCCGTAGGGTGTGCTCCGCACACCAACTCGTGCTGTCATTGTCATTTCGACCGAAGTCCCGATTCATCGGGACAAAGTGGAGAAATCTGTTCAAAATAGATTCCTCGACTCCGCTCGGAATGACATCGGGCACAGCCCACCCTACCGTTGGAGCAAAATCTTTTGCAATAGCAAAGAGGCTGCCTTTGCGGTAATATATAGTTGATGGACGAAGAAGAGAACAATTCAGGATTGCGGGATACGGCAGCTAAAGTGATTCTTCGGCCGGCCTTGATTGTCTCAGAAACCACAGTCTTTGAGTATTCGATCTTCCTGGAGCATCTTTTGGTCGGTTTGGCCGATGAGTCTATCCCTGCGGCTTTGATTTGTCCCCCTGGCTGCGATGTAGATTCTATCATCTCCGGGGCCGTTGAGGTCATCAGGTATCCGGCTATTGAGTTGTCGTTAATGAAACCTTACAATAGAAACAGACTCATCGAGCAGCTTGCAAAATTTAGGCCTACTATTTTACACTGCTTATGCGAAAGCAAGGCAAGCTTGACAAAACACCTGGCTCATCGGTTAGATTTGCCTTACATATTGATGGTTAATTCGCTGCAGAACCGGTATAACCCCGCAATAAATTGCGGGGCTAAATATTTAGCCCCACGTTTTACGTGGGGTCTTTTAATGTCAAAGCACTGTGCAAAAATCATTGTGCCGGCTAAAAGCATTGCCGATAATATGACCAAAGCATACCCCCACGCAACTTCGCGAATTGAGCAGATAAATATTGGCGCTTTTGTAGAACAACACTGCGTGTGTTTTTCCGACTCTTCCCGGCTGCCCAGCATGGTGGTAGCTCATCCTTTGGATAGTGCAGTTGACTTTGAAAATTTATTCGGCGCGGTAAGGCATTTGGCGATTAACGGGTATGAATTTATGTTGGTAGTGATGGGGGCAGGGCGGGCAGAGAGGCAATTACGAAAATTGTTAGCTGCACTTGATCTTTCCCACAGCGTTACTATTGTTCCCAGATTGAAACCCTGGCGTTCTATCCTTGCTGCTGGCGATATTTTCATTCAGCCTCAGCCGAGCGCTTCTTTTAACCCTTTTTTGCTGGAGGCGATGAGCGTAGGCTCAGCCGTTGCCGCTTGCAAGGGCGGAGTTGATGATTTGGTTATTGAAGACCAGACCGCCGTTGTGTTTAACCATCAGGATGAGCTTACTATAAGGAGCAGCTTGCAGCGGCTGTTCGACAGAAAGGAGTTCGCCCGGCAGCTTGCTAAAAAGGCTCAACAGTATGTCAGGGACAACCATCCCGTCAGCAATATGATTTCTGCTATCCTACGGACCTATCGCCAAGCCCAGCAGTGGCTAAAACGCTGAAGATGCTTTTCTACAACAAACCGTAGTCTTTCAATATCTGTTTGAGGTTAGCTTTTTTGCTTTCTTCCATCGGCACCATCGGCAGACGCAGTTCCTCCGAAGCCATATTCAGCATAGCCACAGCTGCCTTGATAGGTATGGGATTCGTGGCCAGCGTCAGCATGCCCTTGCTCAGCGTAAACAGCTTCTTGTGCCATTTCAAGGCTGAAACAAAATCTCCTTCAAGGATTAAATCTGTCATTGCTTTAACATCGGCAGGGACGATGTTCGCTACCACACTTATGACGCCTTTGCCGCCCACGGCAGCCAGTGGCAGGGTCAGCGAATCATCCCCTGAAATAATGGTTATGTCACAAAGGTTTGCGATTTCGCTGGCCTGGTCCATGCTGCCGCTTGCTTCTTTGATCGCTACGATGTTTTCGATCTGCGCTAAGCGAGCAACCGTCTCAGGCGTCAAACCGGCCCCACAGCGGCTGGGTATGTTGTACAAAACCATTGGCAGGTCAACTTCTTCAGCTATCACCTTGAAGTGCTGGTAGAATCCTTCTTGGGTAGGCTTATTGTAATAGGGACATACCTGTAAAGATGCATCGGCCCCCACTTTTTTTGAAAATGCAGTCAGTTCGATAGCCTCGGCTGTGCTGTTTGAGCCAGCCCCCGCAATCACGGGCACCTTTCCACCTGCGGCTTTGACTACTCTTTCGATAACTTTTTTGTGCTCTTCATGGCTGAGTGTTGGACATTCGCCGGTAGTACCCACCGGTACTATCGCGTCTATGCCGTTTTCCAATTGGAAATCAATCAGCTCATCGAGCGTTTCAAAATCGATTTCGCCGTCCTGAAAAGGCGTAATCAGCGCCACCATTGCCCCTGTAAACATTTTCAAATCTCCTACATGAAAGTGCCTAAAGTGAGCTAAAGTTACAATCAATAATTTTAGGCACTTTAGGCACTCTAAATTTTAGTTCACTTTTGCTCACTTTTATTTATCAACTCTATCATCTGAGCGGTTGCCTGCCTTATGCCGACAAAGACCGCCCTTGCTATGATGCTGTGGCCGATATTGAACTCGCAAAGTCCCTTGATGCGTGCGACCGGACCGATATTGCGATATGTCAAGCCGTGCCCTGCGTGCACAATCAGATTATTTTCCATTGCAAAATCCTTTGCGTTTTCCAGTTCAGCCAGTCTTTTTTCGATGTCTTTTGTGCTTACGGCATTTGCGTACATGCCGGTGTGCAGCTCAACTGCATCGCAGCCGGTTTGTGCTGACGCAATTATTTGCTCTTTTTCGGGCACAATAAAGGTACTTACCAGAATTCCTTTTCTGTGCATTCTTTTGACGACTTCAGCTAAGCGTGTTTTGTACTTGACACAATCCAAGCCGCCTTCGGTGGTCAGTTCAGCTCTTTTTTCGGGCACTAAAGTTACTTGGTCCGTCTTTATTTGTTCAGCGATTTTAACAATCGGTTCAGCCATGCACATTTCAAGATTTAATTTGCAGGCGACGGTCTGTTTCAGCAGCCGAACGTCGCGGTCGCAGATGTGGCGTCTATCCTCACGCAGATGCACAGTGATTCCGTTTGCGCCGGCCAGTTCGCACTCGACCGCTGCCCAGACCGGGTCCGGCTCATCAGTCAGCCGAGCCTGCCTGACCGTGGCAACGTGGTCGATATTGACATTTAGCACCGCCATTTCTTATCCCTTGATTCAATTGGGCAATTATATCAGTGCGACCTTTTACATCAAGCAAATCCGCTAAAAATTTCAATTGCCTTTGAATCAATCTCTTTTACGCAATTACCTATTGCTTCCTTCTGTATTTGTCTTTTTTTTACAATTATATATATTATATATAGCTCAGGCAGGTTAATTATTCGGTCAAATTGATAAGAGGTGAATAATGAAGCCTAAAATATCGGTCTTATTAGCGGTTGCGCTGGGTTGCGTGGTGCTGATGCTGGTCTCGTGCGAAAGTCTGACAGTCGGCTGGAAATCGGGCGAGAAGCGCGGCCTTGGACCGCCGCCGCATGCTCCTGCCCATGGGTACCGTCAAAAATATCAGGGTGTGGAGCTTGTTTATGATTCGGGGCGCGGCGTCTACGTGGTTGTTGAGTTTCCCAGCCATTACTACTACAAGGACCACTTTTACCGCCTTGAAAATAGTAAATGGGAGATTAGCGTAAATATCGCTGGTCCATGGGAGCTTGTATCCGAGGAGTCTATACCTGCGGGTCTTCGAGCCAAAGAAAAGGAAAAGGACAAATCGAAAGGGCATCCCGGTCGTGGACTTGGCACCCAAAAGCAAAAGTAGTAGTTGTCATCGCCAGGGAATCCGTGCTCACCGAAGGTTCGTTGCCCGTCGCCGTTCCGGCGACGGCTAAACTTTATACAATTCCATACCCTGTACCGAAAATGGCAGCACCCATTGTGAGGACTTGTATCGCTAGCGCAGCTAAAACAAGGAAATAAATCACCCGCACCAGCCACCGACAGAACTCGACAAGAAGCCACTCGGCTTTCTCGCTGGTAATGTCGGCGAGGCGTTTAACGGTTTTATCCAGCTCGCCGGTTTCCTCGCTGATCTGCCAAATATTGAGAAAATCAGATGGAAGTCTGCGAGAAAATCCATCATAGACCGTCTTTCCAGCCTGTGCACTTTCGGCGCCGCCTTTGAGCAAGTCTGTCATAAGGGCATTACCTGTTGCCTCGGAGGCTTTTTGCGCACATTGTGTAATTGGAATACCTGCCTGGTAGAGTAGGTTGAATGTCCGACAGTACCTACTCAATGCGAGCTGCCGAATAGCCTGACCTAAACCCGGAATTCTTAGAGTAAAAGCGTCCAAAAGTCTGCGAATCAGGCCCGTGTTCGGCATAAGACGGTAAATAGCCACGATTATTGCAGCCGGTACGTAAAACATGGCTAAGGTTTCTAATATCTGGAGGAAATATTTGACAAAATTGATTTGTCCCAGAATTAGGTATGGAAGCGGAAAAATCGGGGCAGCAATAGTAATTATCGTAGCCGGCAGCAGTAATCCAGAGATGATAATATGTTTTAGTCGGTTGCAGAACTCGTACCATTGTGACAGGTGCTTTAGAGATTGTGGCAGATTACCCGACATTTCTGCCACTTCCACAAGCATCACATCCAGAGGTGCAAATATCCATGGGTGCTTTCTCATTGACTCTGCAAGGCTGTCGCCTTTTGAAGCACCCGTGGCTAATGCGGAAAAGGCTTTTTTCAGGTTTCCTTTTAGGCCGGCCGTAGTGGTATCCAAGGCCTTTAGCATAGGCATACCGGCCTCAAGCATAACTGAAAGGTTGTAATAGGCGACCGCAAGTTTTTTTGTCATGCCCAGCCTTTTTATTCATTGCTTGTCCGCCTTTGGCGGAATAGTTTTATGCCCGGAAATGCCCTTTTGATTGTATCATTGTGGCGATTTGCATCAAGTAAATTAGGCGGCTGGTAATCTATTGCTAAATTTAGTTTGGTGGTTTAGTATATCGGTTATAGAGTTGAAGCGAATAACTATTATAATTATTGGCAAAAACCCCGCGTAAACAGGGAAAACCCCCAAATAAATTTGGGGGCTAAATATTTAGCCCCGCAATTTATTGCGGGGTTCTCAATGCGGTTTTACCGCAGGTTTTCCACGGTAAAAGAGTTAATTCTATGAAGTTGACATGGGCCAATCGGATGACGATACTGCGGATTCTTCTGGTAGCTCCATTTGTTAGCTGTATGCTGAAAACAAATGATGCCCAGCTTAGCGCCAATATGAGGGACGCAATTCGGTATGTTTCGTTTGGCATTTTTTTAGTTATGGCACTTAGCGACGCTTTTGATGGCTATCTGGCTCGCACAAAAAAACAGATCACTCAGCTTGGTGCCTTTCTGGACCCGGTGGCAGACAAATTGCTCGTCACTTCTGCCTGCCTACTGCTGTCTTCGCAGCGAGGAAAGGTCAGCGACGATTTTTTACTGCCGCCGACAGTCGTGGTTTTGATAATTGGTAAAGATTTATTATTGATAATCGGTTTTGTTATTATCTATTTTGGAACTTCCCAGCTTCTTGTCGCTCCCGCATTGATTGGCAAGATTGCCAATGCTCTGCAGCTCTCGATGGTGGGGGGGATTCTGATTGCTCCTGAGATTTCCGCAGTATTGCCCGGCTGGATATGGTTCTTACGGACTGTCTGGTGGTCAGCGGCAGGCACCGCTATTTTGGCAACCCTTATTTACATTTGCAATGGAAGTCGGTATATTGAACAGTACGAGCAGAGCCAGAACGAAAAATCCGAAAGAAAATAAGTGAGCTAAAGTTTCGAGTGCCTAAAATTAAGACTATAACTTTAGCTCACTTTAGGCACTTTAGCTCACTTTAGGCACTTTACATTTTTAGTGTTTCGGATTTCGAATTTAGATATTAGGATTTTTTTAGTAAATATGGCAGTACAATTTAGCGAAATACCAGAAATTCTGCAAGAGCTTCAGCAGGGCAAAATGATTGTCCTTGTTGATGCCGAAGACCGTGAGAACGAAGGGGACCTGGTCTGCGCCGCGGAGAAGGTGACGCCGGAGATTATTAACTTCATGGCCAAGTTCGGTCGCGGCCTTATTTGCCTGCCACTCACGCCTGAAAAATGCGATTCGCTTGGCCTGTATCCGCAGACAATTGAGAATACTGCCCGGTTTGAGACAGCTTTTACAGTCAGTATTGATGCAGCCGAGGGCATAACCACGGGTATCAGTGCAGCAGACCGGGCTAAGACTATTCAAGTTGCAATTGCCGACCAGACGAAAGCTGCCGACCTTGCTCGTCCGGGCCATATATTTCCCCTGCGTGCCAAGAAAGGTGGAGTGCTGGTTCGAGCAGGACAGACCGAAGGGGCGGTCGATTTGATGCGGCTGGCGGGTTTGAAGCTGGCTGGTGTCATCTGTGAAATTATGAGCGAAGATGGCTCCATGGCACGAGTGCCGCAGCTTCTGGAATTCTGCGAAAAGCACGGCCTTAAGATTGTTTCTATCGCCAAGCTTATAGAATATCGGCTGCAGCGTGAGAGCCAGGTCAAGCGGGTCGAATGCGTGAACTTACCTACCGACTACGGCGAATTTACGCTGATTGGCTATGAGAGTATAACTTCGCCTGAGCCGCATTTGGCACTGTGCAAAGGCAGCGTAGGCCAGCTTGATAAAAACGGCCAACCTATCGAACATGATGAGCCGGTGCTGGTGAGGGTGCATTCGGAATGTATGACCGGCGATCTGTTTCATTCGCAGCGGTGTGAATGCGGTTATCAGCTAATAAGTGCAATGAATATGATTGAACAGGCTGGTAAAGGAGCCTTGATTTATCTGCGGCAAGAGGGCAGGGGCATCGGACTGACTAATAAACTGCGTGCTTATAAACTTCAGGAGCAGGGACTTAATACAGTTGATGCCAATCTGCGGTTGGGCTTTATGCCGGATAGGCGGGACTATGGAATTGGCGCTCAAATCTGTCGCGATTTGGGGCTAAGGAAGATACGAATACTAACTAATAATCCTAAGAAAATAAGTCGGCTGGAGGTTTATGGCATAAAGATTGTGGAGCAGATACCGTTAAGAGCTGAGCCGACCAAGCACAACATTGACTATTTGCGAGCGAAAAAGTACCATCTTGGCCACATGCTTGACGAGGATTTATAGTGAAAGAAGTTTCAAGTGCCTAAAGTTAAAAGTGCCTAAAGTGAAGGTGTAGAAGCTCGTTTGGCGTTCTCGGAACTCGTATCGAAGCTCGAACTGGATACCGGATGCTCAATAAAAACGAGTTTCGAGGTTCCAAGACAAGCATCGGCACGAGCATCGAAAACATTAAACTATGGTCATGAACATTCCTGAAAAGCGATTGCTTATGATTGTATTGTGGTTATTTTTATTGATATTTATTTTAGGCCAAGCTGGGTGTGAGGAGCCGCCGGCCGATGATTCTATATGGACCAAACCCTCGACCAAAGCCGACAGCGATTTTGATGTTTCTATCTATGCTCCTTATGCTCCGGTTAAAATCGATATTATGCCTTTAACTGAGTTTGTTAACCTCGGCGATGCCGAAGGGACATCAAAGATAAATGTTTACGTGAGTTTGCTGGACCCATTTGGTTGTCAAATCAAATCGCCGGGGACTTTTCGGTTTGAGATGTATGAGCATATTCAGCGGCAAGCTTCGCCGAAGGGGGGAAGAATTGCTATTTGGCCGGACCTTGATTTAACTGACGCGGCTGAGAATAACAAGCATTGGCTGGATTTTTTGAGGGCTTATCAGTTTAATTTGCCTTTCGAGCCGGCCAGCAACCAAAGCTACATATTGCAAGTGACATTCCTGTCCTCCCCATCGCTGGGGGGGAAACGGCTTTCAGATGAGTTTACCCTTAAATGCACGGGAAAATGGTAAATGGTAATTGGAAACTGGTAATTACAAATTATCAATAACCAATTACCAGTTACCAAACATGGAAAAATCGTTTATGCAACCCGAATTTTGGATAAAATTCTATCAATGAAGGTTTAAAATCTTCCGCCAAGATACATTTTTTGCACGATTTTATCAAAAAGTAGGTGTAATTTTCCCACTTCAGGTTTTTTTGTTGCAGCGAAGCGGCCATTTTGGTATAAAAAAATGACAGAGTTTGTGTTTTGGTTTTTCTGAGGTGCTGGATTTCTATTTAGATTCCTGAAGGAAGGAGGCAAAGTCAAATCAAGTGGAATTCAAAACTGAAAACTAAAAACTTTCACCCGCCACAGGCGGGCCAGAAACTTTGGAAAAGGAGGACTATTATGTGTAGAAAATCGAAGATCCGCTATGGTGGACTGACTTATCTAATTTCTTTTGTTTTGGCGCTTGGGTGTGTGGCCTGAGCGAAATTTCATATCAGTTTTCAGTTAAAATTAGGAGGAAAAAAAATGAAAAAGCTAATATTGGTATTCGTCGTCGCATTTGCATTTAGCACGATGGCTATGGCTTCTGACATAGCGTTCTACGTCGGGCAATGGAACACCGATGGCTGGTATGATGCTACGCAGTTCAAGGACGTTGCCACGATAATTGCCCAAACTGGACATCTGTTCAAGGATATCCAGCAGTTCGATGACAAACAACTTAATGAATTTGGTGCATGGGTAGATAAGAATACGAATGATGATGAAATGGACATTATCTGGCTTAACGGATGCACTCCGAGCGTCCTTTACCCGAACCCGAACCAGCAACCGGATGGTTCTCGTGCTGAAAAGTGGCTTGACGGTGGAAACATGATCATAAATGTGGGTGACTGGTTTGCCTATGTCACGTATGAAGGTGGCCCGCGGGGAGGTGCAGGCCGCGGAGGTGACAACGGAGGAAGTGGGGCCGCGAACATCCTTGACCTTCCTTCTGGGATTATCGTCAGCGCTGATGGTACTCAGATGAGGGTGACACCGACAGGTAAGAAATATCTACCCAGTCTCAATGACCCCGCCAAAACTGATAGACCAGTTGTCCTCACTGTTGTTCAAGCCCCCTGGGAAGTTGCTGCGATATTCGCATCTCTGGGTGGCACAGATAACGCAGCCGCAGAAGCACGGGCTGATCCTGTTGTTATTCACAACACTCAGACCGGCGGTTACGTCGCTTTTATAAACCAAGCTTCTGGTGGCCCTGCTGGCTGGGTACGCGACAGAGGTTTAACCTGTGCTGAGTTCATCGGCAACTGGGTAAACACTGTGATAGGATTACGCGGCCCAGAGTTCGCTGCGGAGCTCAACCCGAAAGATAAGGCGGTCGATGTGCCTCGTGATGTTGTTCTGAGCTGGACTCCGGGAGTGTATGCCGATAAACACGATGTATATCTTGGCACCAATTTTAATGATGTCAACGAGGCCAGCAGAACCAATCCGCGGGGCGTACTGGTAAGTCAAGGCCAGGCCGCTAACACTTATGACTCTGTAGGTGTTCTCGACTTTAGCCAGACCTATTACTGGCGGATAGATGAGGTCAATGCGCCGCCCGACTTGACAATCTTCAAAGGCGAGGTCTGGCAGTTTACGGTCGAACCGGTCGCTTATCCAATTGCCGGCACCTCTATCACTGCCACAGCCTCCAGCCAGTTCAACGCAAACACAGGGCCGCAAAATACCATCAACGGCTCAGGACTGACTGCCAATGACCTGCATTCAACTGCGGAAACAGGTATATGGCTTAGTAGTATGACTGGGCCGCAGCCGACCTGGATACAGTATGAGTTTAACAGGGTTCATAAACTCTACCAGATGTGGGTATGGAACAATAATACCTCCATTGAGCCGGTTGTCGGTTTTGGCTTCAAAGATGTTACCATTGAGTATTCAACCAACGGGACCGATTGGACAGTACTGACCAATGTACCACAATTTGCCCGGGCGCCCGGCACACCTGGCTATGCCTACAATACCACGGTTGAGCTTAGCGGCGTGGTAGCTAAGTACGTCAAGCTCACTGCTAATAGCAACTGGGGCGGCATCCTGCCCCAATATGGTCTCAGTGAGGTTCGCTTCTTCTACGTACCTGTTGTGGCAAGAGAGCCTAATCCAGCCTCCGGCTTAACAGATGTGACCGTGGATAATGTGACTCTTAGCTGGCGAGCAGGAAGAGAGGCAGCTAAGCACAATGTGTATTTTAGCGACAGCAACCAGGCTGTAATAGACGGCACCGCCCCTGCTACTACCGTCAGCCAGGCCAGCTATGGTCCTCTATCCTTCGATTTGGGTAAGGCTTACTACTGGCGTGTCGATGAGGTCAATGAGGCCAAGACCCCCGCCACCTGGCAGGGTGATGTCTGGGACTTTACGGCACAAGAGTATCTGATTGTGGATGACTTTGAGGATTACAATGACTTTGAGCCTGACCGGATATTCGACACGTGGATAGACGGCTGGTCCGAGCCTACAAAAAATGGCTCGCAGGTAGGTTATGCCAATCCTCCTTTTGCTGAGAAAACTATCGTTCACGGCGGTTACCAGTCTATGCCGCTTCATTATGACAACACTACTGCCAGCTATTCGGAGGCCACAGCAAATATTGCTAAACTGGCAATCGGCAATGATTGGACCAAGTACGGCATTACGGCCTTGTCGCTATGGTTCCGCGGCGATCCGAACAATGCTGCAGAGCGGATGTATATAAAACTCAACGGCGCCAAGGTAGCATACGATGGTGCTGCCGCTAACTTAGCGCTAATGTCATGGCAGCTGTGGAATATTGACCTGACATCATTTGTTGGCGTGAACCTTAGAAATGTCACTGAGATAAAGATTGGCTTTGAGCGTAGCGGAGCAGTTGGCGGCAAGGGAAAGGTTTACTTTGACGACATTCGGCTGTATCGGTCGGCCCCTGCGCCCATCAATGAGTGGAGGATTACTGCTGGCAGTGACGATGCCGAAGAGAAAGTCGTGGCTCGCAGTATGGATTTGACCAGCAGCGACCTGGAGTTAGGCTATGAAGGCGCTATGGCCCCCGCGGCCTTACAGATTGTAGGTTGCCGATGGGTAGGTATCCCAGTTCCCAAGGGCGCGACCATCACCGAGGCGTGGGTGCAGTTTAGCGCCGATGATATAGATAATGATTATCATGCCCCCGATGTGTCTCTTATCATCGAAGGTGAGCTGTCTGCCAATCCCGCTACGTTTGGTTCAGCTGCAGGTAACATTAGCAGCAGGCCTAAAACTACGGCGAAGGTGGTGTGGGATATACCGCGGTGGATGACCGTGCATGCCAAGGGTCCGCAGGAGCGGACTGCTGACATCTCGCCTATCATCCAGGAGATAGTCAACCAGGGTGGCTGGGCCGGCAACGCGATAGTGTTGATGTTTAGAGACAACCCAGCCAAGCCTTCTAAGGGATGTCGAGAGGCCGAGTCTTTCAACGGGGATGCGGCTGAAGCGCCGCTGCTGCATATAATCTATCGGTAAAGTTGCTGCGCAGCCCCCGCGTCTTCCTGTCCCGCTACGGCTTCGGCCTTCGCCGAGACGAGTCGGAAGACAGGAGCGGGGGCGGACATCAGTTTCGGGGCCTATGCTGCAGGAAGTGTAAAACGAAAACTGACACCTGAGGTGTCACTTTTCGTTTTCTTCGGCATAGGCCCCGATTGTTTTATACTGTCGGTCATCAAGTGAAATCTAATTCGAAGCTATAAACACGATCTTCTAATTTGCTGCGGAGCTTACAGCCGCTTTTGTGCAGTACCGCCAGCATTGGTTTGTTGTCTTGTAGAACCTCGGCTGTGAAGCCAGCGATGCCATGACGTTTGGCGATGGTGATAAGGTATTTCAGTAGGAAAGTGCCGATGCCGTGGTTTTGCCAGCGGTCGCGAACGATGAAAGCAACCTCGGCGCGGTTGGTTCGTGGATTCAGATAGTAGCGTCCGATGGCAATAATCTCTTCTCCATGCGCTTCGGGTAGAGTCCCGACAATCGCCATCTCACTGCGGTAGTCGATATACACGAAGTTCTGTATCTGCTTTTGCGGTATACGCATTATATTTGACATAAAACGATAATAGAATGTCCTTTGCGAGAGCGAGTACAATAGATCTCGCATGTTCTTCTCGTCGGTTGGATGCATAGGTCGAAAGTTTATCTGCGTCCCATCATCCAGCACTAACGATGTCCTTAGCTCCTGTGGCCCTACGAGAATTTTTCCCTCCACATCGGCTAAGTCGGAGCTGACATAGTTATCCTTGATCGCCTCATTGAGTAATTCTGCTCGGAATTTTGGATGGGCTATACTAATAAGTGCTAAAGCACGTTCCTGCAGACTCTTACCGTGCAGGTATGCAACGCCGAGCTCTGTGACAACATAATGCACCTCGCAGCAAGTGGCAGCTACAACCGCACCGCGATCGAGATGGCCAACAATTCGTGACACGGTGCCTCCGTTGCCGGTAGATTCCAGAGCAATGATTGATTTGCCACCTGGTGCTCTGGCGGCACCGTGAATAAAGTCCGTATGGTCGCCCAAGCCGGAGAATAACTTCGCTTCCAGAGAATTGCAGCAGACTTGTCCCGTTAAATCGACCTGTAGCGCGGCGCTGATGGCAATCATATTATGCTGCTGGCCGATAAGATACGGGTCGCTGACATACTCTGCGGGACGGAACAAAAAGATAGGATTATTGTCAATGTAGTCATACAGCTTGCGTGTGCCCATACACAGGCTGGCGACGATTTTGCCGCGGTCAATGCTTTTTCGCAGGCCTGTTATCGCTCCAGACTTTATCAGCTCAACAATAGCATCGCAGAGCACCTCGGTATGGATACCTAAATCCCGCTTATCTTTTAGAAACTCCGGCACAGCCTGCGGAATAGGCTTAATGCCCAGTTCAACCGTGGAACCGTCCGGAACCAGAGCAGCTATATACTCAGCTATATGTTGGGAGGTCTCTGTCGGCTTCGGCAGCCTGGCTTCGAGGAGCGGCACGTCAGCCGGCACAATAATATCGATGTCGTGGACATACAACAAGCTGTCCCCCATCGTCCAGGGCATTTGCGGATTAACCTGGGCTACGACTAATCCAGCGTTCTGGGCTGCGCTTTTGGTAATATCGACAGAGACTCCCAAAGAGCACATTCCATGCTCGTTAGGAGCAGTCACCTGGATTAAAGCAACATCGATAGGAAGTCGGCCTGAGCGGAATAATCGCGGCACATCGGAAAGAAAGATGGGCGTGTAGTCACCTAACTCCTTCTGCAGAGAAGTGTCAACATCGCCTGCTATAAAGAAGCTATTGATATGAAAATATTTGGCCAGCTCCTTATGGCGGTAGGCCGGCTCATCGAGCGTCAGCAAATGCACAATTTCTACATCGTCTAATTTATTGGCACGGTTTATAAGGGCTTCAACTAACGCCTGAGGCTGGCCGCAGCCGGTCCCGATAAATACCCGCTGGCCGGAGCGCACCTGCGCAATAGCATCCTCTGCTGTCGCGAGCATACCTTTGAAGTCACTCTGCCAGGCGTGGGAATTACTCATTTACTTCTTAGCAGCTTTAGAAAGGGTGATTCTTGCATCTACTACTACGGATTCGGTTCCGACATTTCCGACAATGAATGGGTTAATATTCAGCTCGATTATTTGCGGAAAGTCGATGGCCATCTGGCTTATGCGCTGCAAGCCGCCTGTAATCGCCGATAAATCTATGTCCGCTTGGCCACGGGCACTTTTAAGCAATGCGTAGGACCTGGTTTCCAGCAGCATCTGCATGGCCTCGTCAGCGGTAATAGGGGCCAGATAGCATGAGACATCTTTGAGCACATCCACAAAAATGCCGCCCAAGCCGAACATCAACATTGGCCCAAACTGTGGGTCGTAGGTCATTCCTAAGATAACCTGTAAGCCGCCGGCGCACATTTTCTCCACATAGATGCCGTTTAATCTTGCTTGCGATGCCCGCCGACTAAGACGCAGTGTCAGCAAGTCGAAGGTATCACGTACCTGCTCAGGGCTGGATATGTTCAGCTTGATGCCGCCCACATCAGATTTGTGCAGGATATCGGGCGAAACAATCTTCATAACGACAGGAAATCCGATTCTCTCAGCGACCTGCACCGCCTCTTCAGAGGTGTTAGCCACTTGACCATCCGGCACATTAAACTCGTAAGCCCGCAGGATTTCTTTGGCTTCGACCTCGCCCATCAACAGGTGATTTGTTTTAAGGTGTCGCGAGATTATACGCTCGACTCTATGGCGATTGACTGGAAAGCGGGTGACGGCCCGTGCCGGCCGGCGCCGCCACGCATCATATTCATACATAGCCCGCAGCGCCGCCACTGCCCGCTCCGGCGCAGGATAGTAGGGCAGGTTGCAATCAACCAATTCCTTACATTCCGGCATCGCATCAGCACTACCCAGGAAGACCGCCATCATGGGCTTTTCGCCGGAGCTGCAAGCGGCAATAGCCCGAGCTGTTTCTGCCGGCCTGGTCATGGCATGTGGCGTCAGAATCACAACAATTGCATCGACTGAGTCATCGCTTTGAGCGGCCTTGACTGCCATAGCGTAGCGCTGCGGATCGGCATCGCCCAACACGTCAATCGGATTGTCGACAATGGCAGCAGGGGGGAGCCTTTGCTTCAGTTCAGTGGCACTATAGCCGTTCAGGGTAGCTACCTTCATGCCGGACTGTTCCACCGCATCAGCGGCCACCACGCCTGGCCCACCCGCGTTGGTGATAATTGCCACGCGGTTGCCTTTGGGTAGCGGCTGCATAGATAGCGCTGCAGCGTAATCGAAAAGGCAATCGAAACTCTCAGCTCGTATTATACCGGCCCGCTTAAATGCAGCGGCGTAAGCTATATCACCGCCCGGCAGATTGCCGGTATGCGCCGATGCGGCCTTCGTTCCCGCCTCGGTGACCCCTGCCCGCAACAGCACTACCGGCTTGACCGAAGTGGCGGACCTGGCAGCCTTAATGAACTTATCGCCGCAACCAATATTTTCGAGGTAACCAACGATGACCTGCGTCTTATCATCAACTGCAAATGCCGATAGAAAATCGCTCTCATCTAAATCGGCTTTATTACCAATGCTCACGACTTTTGCCAGGCCGAGGCCTCGTGCTGCAGCCCAATCCAACATTGCCGTACAGACCGCTCCTGACTGCGACAGAACTGAAACCCCGCCGACCTTCGGCATACGCTTTGAGAACGAGGCGTTCATTTTATGGTCGGTGTTTATCACGCCCAGGCAATTAGGTCCCAGCAAACGGACTCCTGCTGCAGAACAAAGCTGCTTAATCTCTGACTGCAGCTTAGCCCCTTCTGGTCCAAGTTCTGCGAAGCCTGCTGTGATGACCGCCACCACCTTTGCTCCTACTTTGATTGAGCTTTCCACAGCATCCCTAATAGATGGAGCCGGCACCGCGATAATGGATAAGTCAACGGTCTCTGGATAGGTGTTCAAATCTTCAAAGCATTTGAGTCCTAAAATCTCGGAAGCCTTTGGATTCACCGGTACAATCTGGCCTTCAAAGCCACCGTCTAACAGGTTGACCAGTATCTCATGGCCGACCTTGCCGGGTGTCCGTGAGGCACCAATTACTGCTATTGACTTGGGATATAATAGAAACTCCAACATAACCTGAATTTTACAAATAGCCACCGACTATTGCAAGCAAATTGAGTTTAGCCGTCGCCGGTACGGCGACGAGTTAAACAAAAGTTTATAGAGGAAACTTATTGATATTCCACTTTCGTTATGAAATAATAAACTGCTGTATGAAAACTCTGGCGAAAAGATCGTTACTTGTAGTAATATTTTGTATTTGCCTTGTCGGTGTCGCCAAGGCGGATTTAAAAAGGAAGATCGATGGTATTATCAGCCGATCTTCACAGAGGAAGGTTCAGTTTTCTATTGCTATTGTCAAGGCCGATTCCGGCGAAACAGTGTATAGCCACGGAGCGACAAAGGCACTTGTTCCCGCTTCTAATATGAAAGTAATTGTCACCGCAGCGGCATTAAAATATTTAGGCCCTCATTACGAATATAAAACAAAAGTCGGGCTTCGCGATAACACACTAATAGTGATAGGGGGCGGCGACCCATTATTGGGCGACGAGAAAACGGATGCTAAACAAAGCCGAGAAAGAAACTGGATATTTAGTGACATAGCAGTTCTATTAAAACGCAATGGTATAACGACAATCAGAGATATTATCGTCGATAGCAGCATATTTGATGACCAGCGGGTGCATCCAAACTGGCCAAAGGAGGAGCTGAATCGCTGGTATGCCTGTGAAGTAAGCGGCTTTAACTTTAATGACAACTGTATCGCAGTTACTGCAAAAAACAACGGCGGCAAGGTCGCCATCTCTATCGAGCCTCAAACAGGTTACGTAAGGCTTATCAATAAGGTCGTACCAGTATCGGCTGGTAAGCAAGCAGTGGGTTCTTATCGCACCGTGGAGCCTAACAGGATCGTTGTTTTTGGAAGATGTAAAGGCCAAATAGTTCCATTTGATGTCGCCATTGAAAATCCTGCTGCGTTCTTTGGATACCTTTTGGCTGAGAACCTGGCTAAGGCAGGAATAAACGCAAGTGGTCAAATTGTAGAAAAGGCAGTGGCCGATGAAAATATAAAAGTGCTTGCTGAATATAGCACTTCCATAGCCGATTGTCTGGCACGGTGTAATAAAGACAGCTTAGGCTTGGCAGCGGAAGCACTACTTAAAACGATTGCCGCCGAAAGCAGCCCGAGCAAAAGAAACGGTAGTTGGGCCAAGGGGCGAGAAATGATTTCGCAGTACCTTTTAGAGGTCGGTATCAGCTCAAGTGAGTTTTATATCGACGATGCCAGCGGCCTAAGCAGGCAAAATAAGCTCAGCGCAAATGCTATAATAAAGGTGCTATTAAATGTCTATAAAAGCGAGAATTGGCAGCTTTATAAGGATTCGCTGGCGGTAGGGGGGGTAGATGGCACAATTGCAGGCTCTTTCAAGGAGCAAAAGTACAAAGGCAAAATCTTCGGCAAGACCGGCTATATTGCCGACGTCAAGACGTTTTCGGGGATATGCAACACCGAGCAGGGCGATTATATATTTTCGATCTTAGCAAAAAATGCCAACGGCCAAACCCGCGATGCAATTAACGATATAGCAAAAGCAATTGTTGATCACGCTGGTATGTAACGGTCAGCAAGGATAAAGGAGGAGCTAAATGATAGACTTTTTGCTCCCATTTTTTGGGGTCGGGCTGAATGGCTGTTTCAATGATAGGCTCTTCGTATGCAGGTTCTTCTACGCCGAGTATCACCGCTGAAGGCGGGGTTTGTTCAATCAGCTTTTTAAGTGTTCTTGGGCCTACCGTGTGTGTAATGTCACGATTCCAAGGCGTGAGCCGGTCAGCGATTCTATAAACGATCGCCCCAGCAGAAAATTCCGGATAAATATGGCAGCCGCCCTCCAGAGCGAAAAGGGGAGCTAAGGTAAGGATCAGCTTGGGTTGGCGAGTTTCCTGAGCAATTTCCTCCGAAATATTATGCAGGCCAATTGGCACCCAGTTTTCCGGGACAAGCAGCATTTGCGTTCTATAAAGCACAACTGGGTTTGATATGACTGTAATAACTACGCAGACAGCTAATAAAGCACAAGATATTTTGAACACCGAGTACAGAACACCGAACTTCGAACTGCGAAGATAAAAAAAAGGATAAGCGAAGCTGATTATCAAAAAAGGCACCGGCACCGCAAGGTATTGATGCCATATTGTCGGCGGTATTATAGCAATTATGAAAAATATTAGCGGCAGTAGGGCGGCTAACTGCCGGCTTCGGGCAGAATTTTCGATTTTCTCCACAGGACGCCTTACGGCGGATTTTCGATTTTCGATTTTTTTATATGAGCGGTGCTTCCATATAAATATTACGTAAAGATAAACCAAGATGATTAAAAGTACCAGATAACCAGGCTTTATAATGCAACTTATGATAAGATCAATTTTGTTATGAATCATACCTATTTCGTGCAGCCATTTGCCATAAAGTTTAGGTATCCAGTACAGATTTAGAAAAAATGCCCGCGGCGCCTGAACTATCACCCAAATAGGCCAGAGCAATACGATAACAGTGGCAATCAAGAACGGTAGGGCAGTCTTAAATCTCTGCTTTATTGAGTCGGCAGGCCAGCTTAGCACAGCAGCAAAAAACAATAGCTGCACCAGAGCTGTGGTTATCCGCATACAGGTTGCAAATGTAAGCAGAGCACCAATCAGGAAAATTTGAAATTTGAGACCTGTCCCGAGCGTAGTCGAGGGATTTGAGATTTGAAATCCCATCGAAGGTGGCGAAGTCGATATAAACAGCCAGAAAGCCAACGCAACACATAAGATTACAACATCGTGATTCCAGGCGTAGCCGTTAGCATAGTCAACTAAAGGATTGAATACGTATAGGACCGCACCAGCTAAGCCCAGAAGGGTTCCAGAAACTCGAAAGGAATTAAAGATGTGCCTATATATGCCGACAATGCAAATCATCATGAGGATGTCGCACAAACTTGAGACGATTCTGCCCACAAGCAGATAATGGCTTGTGTTTAATATCTTGAACAAGGCTGCGTATAGTAACGGATGGTAGGGCAGTTGTGAGGGATAGGAAAAGTCCTGGTAAATCATTTTGCCCTGAGCTAACAGAGCGCCGCCGGTGCAGTACATCTGCTCATCACGCCCCAGAGGCTTGGTCATGCTATTTGCCAGGATAAAAAGACCGAGCGCTACCAGTATCAAAATTGCTACGGTATTAATACATTTCGGTGACATATAATCACCTAAGCCACTGTCAGCTATTACCTTACTCAAATTGACCGATTTTCATTTCGAGCACAGCAGGACACGCCCAGAAATTATTAAATAGTTTATCAGATTATCAGGGTATCAGGTAGTGGATACCAGGGTATCAGGACATCAGGTTCGTTATCTCCTGATACCCTGATTTCCTTATATCCTGTATCCTGATATCCTGATGACCTGATATCCTTATTGTGATTTGGGCAGGCTAATTTTGAATGTGCTTCCTTGCGACGGTCTGGATTCAACCGAAATAAAGCCTCCGTGAGCTTCTATTACTTTTTTGCAAAATGCAAGACCAAGTCCGGAGCCTGAATACCCGGACGCTGATTTTTTATTTGTCTTGGTAGTGAAAAACGACTCAAAGATATTCTCTAAATTGGCTGGTTCAATACCGCAGCCGGTGTCGGTGATTTCTATCTGGGTGGCATCGTTATTCTCCGTGGCTTTGATGGCCAGTATTCCGCCACGTGGCAGCATGGCATCGCGGGCGTTAAGAATCAAATTCATTAAAACCTGCTGAATTTGAACGGGCACCGCCCAGACCGTCAAATCTTGCGGAATCCGGATTTCCACGGTTATCCGGTCTTTTGTAAAATCCCGGCACAAGCAGGTAAAAATTTCTTCAACCAGAGTAATCAGCCGGGCGTTTTGCTTTTTTTGCGTCTGGCCGTTTGCCATTGACAGTATGCTTTCCATAATTTTGCAGGCCCGCTCACAATTGCTGACCGCCTTTTCCAGTGCCTTTTCCGCCAGAGACTTATCGTGGGGATTCTTTAACGCCAGAGCTGCGAAGTTAGCCAGAGGCGTCAGCAGATTGTTGATTTCGTGGGCTATTATGTAGCAGGCTGAACCCATGTTGGCCAGCCCCTGAAGCTGGATAATCTGCGAGTTTAAGGTATTATTCTGCTCCCGCTGCTTTGCAAGGTGCCTGTGCAAAGAAAGACGCTTTTCGATAATACTTGTCAACTGTCTGCTCCTGCTATAAAATTAAAATTTAGTAGGGTGTGCTCCGCACACCAACAAAGAGGGACCCCGCTTTGCGGGAGCCCAAATGGTGGGCACAGCCCACCCTACTATTATTTGCTTAAGAGTTTCGCTTACAAGTATTTTATCGACTTTTAGGGTGGTTTTTCTTGAGAGATGAATGAGCAAAGGATTTTAGAGGAACTATTAGCGTTGTTGCAGGCAAATGGCGTCGTCATCCGCAACGAGCCGCTCGGCGGTAGCGGTGGGGGGCTTTGCACCTTAAAAGGCCAGCAGGTCTTCTTCGTGGATACCCAGGCTGCATCGGCTGATGCAGCAGCAGTTTGTGCCCAGGCAGTCCTGAAACTGTTAGATATTGAAAAGCTCTATATCAGGCCGGAAGTCCGACAATTTATCGAAAAGGAGATGTAAAAAAATGGCAGCGAAAAAGGTAGCTATTATGGTCGATGAAATGTATCAGACTCTGGAAGTTTGGTATCCATACTATCGGCTTAAAGAAGCAGGGCTGCAGGTTAATTTCGTTGCCGCCCAAGCCAAAAAAGAATATCATTCTAAAGAAGGATACCCGTGTATCTCAGATATTTCGGTTAAGCAGGCCAAAGCCAGCGATTATGATTGTATGGTTGTGCCGGGCGGGTTCGCGGCGGATTTTATGCGAAGAAGTGCTGATGTTATAAAGTTTGCCAACGATATGGTAAATGCGGGCAAACTTATAGCAGCTATATGTCACGGCGGCTGGCTTTTGTGCAGCACGCAAATTTATAAGGGCAAAAAGGCAACGTGCTTTATGGCCATTAAAGACGATATTAAAAACGCCGGCGCTCGCTATGTAGATGCCGAATGCGTTGTGGACGGCAATTTAATTACCGCCCGTAAGCCGGACGATTTGCCGGCTTTCTGCACAGCGATCTTGGAAAAATTAAAAAATATTTAGCCCCCAGGTTTATCCTGGGGGTGGCTGCTAAAATAAATTAGGAGCGATTTTTTTATGGGCCCAAAAAAAGTGGAAAAACAGCAGAACAAAACGCCTACTGTGCTTATTGTTGAAGATGATCAGCCGAGTCTCGAACTGCTGCAGGCGTATCTGGAGGATGTGGACTGTAAGACGGTTTGCGCACATGATGGGCTGGAGGCGCTGGAGATTATGGGCAAGAAAACGCCGGATTTGGTTCTGCTGGATATAATGATGCCTAAAATGAGCGGCTTTGAGGTTTGTAAGAAAATAAAAAACGACCCTAAAACCAGCGATGTCCCCATAATAATGATAACCGCACTTAATGAATTCGGCGACATTGAGCGAGGCATCAATTGCGGCACAGATGATTTTATCAGCAAGCCCGTCAACAAGTTAGAGCTTGTAACGCGGGTTAAAATAATGCTCAAGTTAAAGCATTTAAGCGACAAGCTCGAACGCACATTGGCCTATCTAAGTGAGATAGAAAAACACGCTCAGATGGCAAGTTCAGATTCGCAGTAGAACCGTGCAGAAAAGCTAATTTTGCTTGCAGCAGGGGGGGTAAAAATCCGATAACTGGCCTTTAAAATCGCAATAAACCCTACACCACACACAATCGCCATATGCGCAGTGCAAAATAAAAGCTCAGGTAGCTTAATTGCCAAAACTGGGATTAACACCCCATGGCATATTGTCGATACCTTTTAATGGTGTATAGCACTTAACGGAGGACGATTCGTATCTCGTCAGTTACATGATGTCATTGCGCGTCCGCATACGAAATACGAGCGACGGGTGACGAATTTATGAGCACGCTGCTGGAAATCTTCGGCAGGGCGATAATGGTCGACACGGCCGATCTAATATGGCACTGGCTAAATACGGTCAAACTTTCAAAAAAGGTCTGCGATTCTGCCCAGGACCATCAATTAGACAAAATCATTGACCTGATGGGCGATGCGAAGCTCGATACCGCCGCTGAGCAGCTAAGGTTATATCTTTTTGAAAATCCCTGCTGCACATACGGGCGTCTGGCAGCGGCTGCAATATGTCTGCATAAGAACCGGCTGCCCGAGGCAATCGAGGAGCTAAACTCGGTCTACCTAAGGCAGCCGAATAATATTATGGCTCTTTACGCCCTCGGACACTGCTACGAACGGCTGGGCAAAGAATCGCAAGCGGTGGAGTTTTATCAGGATTGCCTGAAGTTTAAAAGCTATCTGCAATTTCCCAGCCAGCGGCTTGCCGCCATTTATTTCAAAAATGGCCAACTGGAAAGAACCATACAGCAATATCAACTGTTGAAGGACCAATACCCGGACGACATATCAACACTTGTAACGCTGGGACATTTATATATTGCCTCTGCCGTATATACAAAGGCTATTGAGACATTTAATACCGCAATCTTGATACATCCAGACAACTTCCTGACCGAAAACGATGATATAGACCAGCTTATTCAGGCTGGCCAGCTGGACGATGCACTGGCGATGCTTGAAGATTTACTATACCAGCAGTCTGACAGAGCAGATTTGGTAGTCAAACAAGCAGACGTTCTGGGCATGTTGGGCGCTACCGCTGAGGCGATTTCGCAATATCAACAGGCGCTTCGTATCTGTCCCGATTTTCTCGAGGCAACAATAAAATTGGGGACTCAATATTTGCAGATGGACGCAGAGCAGCTGGCCGCACAGCAATTTAACAAAGCAGTCGAGATAAATGATAAAATAGTCGATGCGTATATTGGTCTGGCAACGGCTCAAAAATTAGCCGGCTGCTTTTCAGATGCCTTAGCCACGTTGTCGCTGGCTGCAGCTATTCAGCCGAACAGCTCATTTTTATTCGCCCAGACCGCTACATTGCTATTCAAGGCCGCTTTTTCGGAGGATTTGCCTTTTTCTGATGCAGGCGATTCCACCGACCTTATAGAAGCAGTTATTGAAGCACATCGCCGACAAATCAGTCGTCGTCCGCAAAACCCGGACCTATACTATAGACTCGGTGTCCTGATGACCAGTGTCGGCAGGATAAATATTGCCGCTGAATCATTTAAGGCAGCTTTGGACATAAATCCAACTTACGCCAGGGCCGCAAGCAAGCTGGCTATTTGTTTATTAGAGGCAGGCCAGAAACACGCTGCATTAGAACAGCTAACCGCTCCGCAGTATCTGGATAAAGATGCGCTGCAGCTACACTATAGAACAGCTTTGCTTTATTGTGATAGGGTAAAATTTGCCTCGTCGCTTATCAACCTCGACCGTTATATGGAGGATAATTTCGCCTCTAACGAGGCCGCGGTCAACATTTCGATAGTTCTTCAGAATTTAGGCCTGTTAGACAGGGTCGCTGCTATGTGGGAGAATCTCTTGGAAACGGCTAACCAGGCAATTGATAATTAAACCTGAGTGAAACATAACATATCTTATGGGACGTTATTGGTTAGGCGTGTTGGTTTATCTATACGTCCAGTTCAATTATGCCCACAAACGCCACTTCAATATAGTAATGGCAAAAACCGCCCAGTAAGCACAGACTCCCAAAAATATCGCAACCCTGGCGCCGGAGTTGAGATTCTTGGTGGTTGACAATTTACAGAAAATCCACAGCGTCGCTGACAATGCAAACACAAAAAGCACCACAACCGTCACGGTAACTGCAGGATAAAGCACGTTAACCACTGATGTATTGAGAACGACTTTGCCGTCCAGCATTTTTTGAGCGGTCAAGATGCCGCACGGGTCTAAAAACGCGTGGCGCCAGTATGGAATACGCGAGGTGGTCTTTAGCACCGCCTTGGTAATATGGGCTGATGCCATTGTGGGCAGTAAAAGCAGGCAAAAGGCATTTGCAATAGCGCCAGCCGCCGCCGATGACCTTATTCTTGCTAAAGCCACGATTATAAGCAGCAGAACGCACGGAAATATGATGAACATAATTACCGCAGAAAACAGCTTTGCAATCGGCCCTTTTATACTCAAAGCACTAACGAAATGATTGGGCACCCACGTCAGAATCGCCTCCGAGACCGGCCATTCCGACAACACCTCGTAAACCACAAATCCGCTAACCAAGAGGATAAAGGCGATTTGTGCAGTGCGTAGCTCAATAGTGCCGAAAAAATCCGCATACGGCTTTCTCAGTGAGAATTGGATGTTATCGTAAGGGCAAACCTTGAGGCACTGGGTGCATAGTAGGCAGTCCGCATTGTTCCTGATTGTAGCTGGATATAGATTGCTCGTGCACGAGCGTCCCACAATGCGGTAGTGATTTCTCTTGGCGATGCAATCTTTTGTTTTACATGACCGGCATACTGAAAGATTATCTGCTCGCCACTGGAGCGGTGCAATAAGCGCATAAAGACCAAGCAAGTGCCCTACCGGACAGACGTAGCTGCAGAATGCCCGCTTACGATATATTAGGCTGACCACTACTGCTATGCCCAACAGCATAAGCAGGTAGAGCGCCATACGGTGAGGAGCCCGATGTACCGACAGGCCGTGTATCCCCACAATCAGAATAAGCGCATAAAAGACCGTGATTAGCCAACCACTCCTGAAAAAACCAGGCACTTTTAATTGTAGGCCCACCCGGACGGTCAACGCAGTTATCAATTCCATCGGGCAGACCATACACCACACACGGCCAAGTAAAACTACAGAAACGATCAGCAGCGGAAACCAGTAAGACCAAACGACCAGATTCGCCAGATTCGTATTGCGGAGCTCCTTGGCAAGTTCTGGGTCTGAAGAACCTACCCATAAGCCTCCCGCAATGAGCAATCCGAATGCTACCAGCATGGTCAATTGGAATGCCAGTGGAAACCACCAAGACTTGAGCAAGCTTCGAATCCAGCCGACGCTAAGCAGGTCTACTTTGGACATTTTTCAACGCTGTGTTTCGCTGAAAATTTCCTTGGAGGCCCCAATTTAAGGTCCGATAACGTGCTCTCCTGGGCCTCGCAGCGACAAGGGTTTGCCTAAGATTTCGTAGTGCAAAATCGCCCTTCTTAACTCGTCTGGGTCAGCGTAATCCAATAAAGATTCAATAGCTAACTCTGGCTCGGGCCTCTCTACGGGCTTGCTAATAAGCTGTGGAAGTTCCTCAACGGCCGGCTGAACTTCCGGCTTTAGCTCCGGCAATCTTGGCTCTTCGAGGACTTCGGAAGTGAGGACCGGCATAGGCTTTTTTGGGGTGGTAATCTGGATAACAGGCCGAGGACGTCTGATTTTTCTACGTAGTTGTTCGACTTGTGGCATAGCCACTTGTCTGCGGGTTGGCTTGTCAGCTAATTGCTCCTGCTCTTGCTCCGGCTTTTTCGTCCTTGCTTTTAGAATTCCGCCGATCGCCCAGAAGACTGCTAATACTACGACAATCAGTATATTCATCCAGCCTTCGATGTCTTCGTTTCGAGCAGCCAGGATTGTTTGTGTTAAAAAGGTATTCATAATAAACCCATTATGTTAGGCTATCAGGGTACCAGGTTATCAGGTAGTGTGTACCAGGGAACCAGGTTATCAGGTTAATGTTATCTCTTTGCACCTCTTTTGTTCCTAATATACCGAGTATAACCATTGATACCCCGAATAACTTCTTCATATTCTTCGACCCATCTTTGCGATCTATGAGAATCTAAATAATTTTTGCCTGACAATTTCCGTATATGATTTTGCGTTTCTCCCGCTTCTTTTCTCGCTGTATTAAACCCTTTTATTTTATCGTTATAGTAATATGCGGTATACCCTTCGGCGATATTATCGCATACTGACGATGAGCACCGTTCAATCTGATCTCTTATCTCTTAATTTGAACTTTTCCTCTTTAGGTAATGTCCTGCAGAATCTATGTATTTCTTGCATAAGTTTATGTGCCTTCTGCCATACCCAAAGCTTTTCAAAACCTGCTACTATTTTTTCTTGTTGCTCTGGTTTTGCGGTGTTCTGCATCCTGTTTTCCTGATAACCTGATATCCTGATTTGCTGATACCCTGATGCCCTGATATCCTGCATCCTGATCTCCTGATACCCGGATGTCCTGCAATCACTCTTTCTTTTTCGGCTTTGCGATTGAGTCACGCATTTCGGTATCAGCCATAATATTTTTCATTCGATAATAGTCCATAACACCGAGGTTGCCCTTGTGGAAGGCCTCTGCCATAGCCAGCGGTATTTTTGACTCGTTCTCTACAACAAGCGCTCGCATTTCCTGCTCGCGTGCGACGGCCATTGCTCGGCGTTTTTCCGCCTCGGCCTGTGCCCTTCGCAGATCAGCAGCAGCCTGTTTGGCTTGAAGATCGGCACCAACATTCTCACCCACATCGACATCGGCGATGTCGATGGATAAAATCTCAAAGGCTGTGCCTGCATCCAAGCCCTTTGCCAGCACCGATTTAGATATATTGTCCGGGCTTTCCAAAACGCTCTTATAAGTTATGGCGCTTCCGATAGTAGTGACAATCCCCTCGCCGACACGGGCGATAATTGTCTCCTCAGTCGCACCACCAACCAGCCTTTGAATATTAGCCCGCACCGTCACGCGCGCCTTTGCTTTTAACTGAATACCGTCTTGAGCAACGGCGTCCACGGTTTCTTTACCCTTCTTAGCGTCGGGACAGTCAATAACTTTGGGATTGACGCTGGTCTGTACCGCATCCAGAATATCGCGTCCAGCCAGGTCGATCGCGGTAGCTGTTTTGAGTGTCAAATCAATGTTTGCCCTGTCGGCAGCGATTAAGGCACGCACCACATTCGGTACTCGGCCACCTGCCAAATAATGGCTCTCCAGGTCTCGCGTGGTTAAAGACAGCCCTGCCTGAACCGCAGTTATTTTGCTGATAACTATGGTTCTGATATCGACCTTTCGCAGCCACATTCCGATAAGCTCGGAGAATCTTACGTCGGCTCGGGACAATTTTGCCTGCAGCCATAATCTGAAGAACTTTATCACCAGCAGCAGAAACACAAGCGCCGCGATAATAAGGATAACCAGCAGTGTCACGCCGATAACTTTGGGGGTATCAGCTTGTGCAAGGATTATATGGATTAGATTATTCATTTTTTCGCCCTTTCATTAGTTTTGGCTCCCCACTTCGTGGGTGCCCTATTCTATTATACGGACGGTGAGTTGTGTGCCTTCCACATGGATAACTTTAACCTTTTTACCTTTATCAACATAACCGCTTTCGGCGACACATTCAAGCCTTTGTCCTGAAAAATCGCACGTACCTACCGGCCTTAATGGCGTAAAGACCAGGCCGACGGCACCGAGCATCTCTTTTAGCTCGGCTGTATCTGCTATGGCATCGCCCGGCTGGCGCTGCGGCGGCGTAAGCGTCACGCTTTTGCCGAATCTGGTCTTTGGGAATATTTTGTATGCGGTTACTAAAACCGACGGTATCATTATGATAGAAATAGCTACGCCTATCCAGCCGACTGTGGTGCTATGATTAAAGAATATTACAATACCGCCGATTAAACAAGCCAGCGCGCAGACACTTATCAGGCCGCCGCTGGGCACAAATACCTCAGCTATTATCAAAAAAGCACACGCAAAATACAAAAAAACAGCAAAAATCAGCCACCAATCCATGAATCTATCCTTTTACTTAGTGCCTAAAGTGTAAAGTGACTAAAGTGCCTAAAATTATTTTTGTAACTTTAGCTCACTTTAGGCACTTTTGTTCACTTTAGCTCACTTCTTTTTACTACCACTCGATTGCCGTGGATTTCGGTTATCACAACCTTAGTGCCTTTATTCAGAAACTCGGCTGTAGCAACCACATCCACTATGGCATCGCCGAATCTTGCCTTTCCGGTCGGCCTTAGCGTTGATGTCACTTCGCCGATGTCACCAACTTTTACACCTAAAGTTTTGCTTTTCTGCGGGGCCGTCATACTGACCTGTATTTCGCCGCCTTGCTTAGCGAGCGTCGGGGTAAGTATCAGCCCGCTAAGAAACTGAAATTTAGGCAGATACCTGGCGAATAACCAGATCAAAACAATAAAGCCAATGATGCCGAACGATAGTCCCAGCACTCCGTTTAAGAATATCTGCCAATCAAAGGGCGTCTGAGGCCAGGGCAGCCTATCCGGCGGATTTTTAATCAACATACCAAATATGCCTGCCAAAATACATAATATACCTAAGGTACCGGCGATGCCGAAGCCGGGCAGCACAAAGATTTCAATCATCAGCAAAATCACGCCCACAATGAATAACGCCACTTCCACCCAGTTAGCTAACCCCACGAGGTATTTGCTGCCGATTATAATCGCAAAGCATATAGCTGCTACCATTCCCGATAGGCCTATGCCTGGTGTGCTTAATTCAATGTAAACTCCCAATAGCGCAATCATAATAAGTACCGCCATCACGGCTGGAGAGTTTACCCACCTGACCATCTGCTCGGACCAGTTAGGCTTCAGCAGCATCGGCTGGCCGACAAAAGTCACGCCATCGCGTTGGGCCAAAAAGTCAAGCGCCCTTGCTAAATCCTTAACCTGTGCCCTGGCTATGCCGTATTCAAAAGCCTTAGAAGCAGTGAGTGTCAAAATCTCATTATTGCCGACGATTAGCTCTTTATTGCCTAAGTCGTATTTGTTGGGGTCTTTTGGCAGGTTGTCACTTTCAAAGAATTCATATTCACCGCTACCAAAGTTCTTTACTTTATAGACCTCAATCTGCATGGATACCATTGCCCGCAGAAGAGCTTGCGGATAGCCGTTTGCTTCAGCAGCCCGGTCAAAGGCGGCACGGGTAAAACTTTCGGTTTTCTCTCGCTCCACCCCCTCCAGCTTGCCGCCAAGCATAATCGGCGCACAATCGCCGATAGTGGTATTCTCACGCATTATTATGTCCTGGCAGGAGACGCTTATCATCGCCCCGGCTGATATCGCCTCGGTTGTTATGTACGCAACGGTATGGGCCTTTTTGCCTATTTCAAGTATCAGGTACTTCGATATATTGTCAGCCGAATCCAGAAAGCCGCCGTATGTGCCAATCTCATAGATCAGGTATTGCACTTCTTGATCGAGGGCTATCTGGGTTCTGCGCCGGATGGATTTGTAAAGCCCATCGTCGATCATGCCCTTGCAGGTAATCACGGCTGCTTTTGCCGAGGGCTTCTCTGCGTCGGCATTGTTCGGCTCAACTGCCGCTGTTTGGCCGTTGCGCAATAACAAGCACGCCAGAACAACTAAAATTATCAGAAGTGATTTTTTCATAATAAAGATTATACCTGCATATTGCCAATCTTGCAACACCCATCGGCAACAGGCAGAAATTTTCGGCTTGGCCCCCCTGCCCTTCAAAACTGAATTACACGGACTATAACACTGACATACACCGACTTCCGTGTTAGTCCGTGTTTTAATCAGTGTCCGTCAGTGTTCGTAAAATCTCTACGCCCCGCTGAATCTTCTCGTTGCTGGTTGCGTAGCTTATCCGAAAGTGCGTGTCTTTTTCGCTAAAGACATTGCCCGGAATAATCAGCACGTTATTTTTGATCGCCTTTTCCACGAACTCGCTTGCGTACCTGCCCGGTGCCTTAACGAAAGCATAAAATGCTCCGCTGGGCTTAACCAGCTCAAATTTATCCTTCAGCCCATTATAAAGAAGGTCTCTTTTTATTCGATATTCGTCCACGAAGTGGGTAACGTCATAATCTAAAGCTGCTATTGCCGCCTTTTGTAAAGGTGTCGGCGCACAGACGAAGGTATATTGCTGCAACATCGTCATCTTCTCAATTACGTTCGCAAGGCTCTTTGGAGCCGCTGCGAAACCCAGGCGCCAGCCGGTCATCGCATAAGGCTTGCTGAAGCCCCGCAGTAAAAGTGTTTTTTCATAATAATTAGCGATGCTTGTAAATTTGCTGTCATAGCAGAATTTTTCGTAAGCCTCGTCATCTATAATTAAAATGTCATTTTTAGCCGCAATCTCAGCCAATTTCTTTATTTCGCCTTGCGAATATACCACGCCGGTCGGATTGCAAGGTGAATTAAGTATTATCATTTTTGTTTTGTTGGTAATTGCAGCCGCGATTTTCTCGACCGGCAGGTTAAATTTTGGGTAGGTATCAATAAAGATGCACTTTCCGCCTAACATATTGACTAAATGCTTATACATTACAAAGTAAGGGTCGGGGATGATTATTTCATCGCCGGGATTGATAAGTGCTAAAAATGCCAGCAGAAGCCCCCCGCTTACGCCGCTTGTGACCAGCACGGCTGGTTTTTCCCAGCCGAATTCTTGTTTTATTTGCTTGGCGATTTTTGCCTTTAGTGCTTCATCGCCTGCTGTTTGTGAATATTTATTGAATCCTTCTTTTATGGCCTTTATCGCTTCTTCTTTGAGTTCTTCTGGCACGTTAAAATCCGGCTGCCCTATCGAAAAATCGACAGGATCACGCATCTGAGCAGCTAATGCAAAGACCTTGCGTATGCCGCTGGCATCTATCTTAGCCGTTCTATCTGCGATTATCTTTTTCATTTTCATTCGGAGCTATTCTAAGCGAATATGCAAACTAATCCAAACAAAAATTAAGGCCCACGCAAGCGAGGTCCACGCTGGACTCAAAAATCATAGCGTAATCGAGTCTTAATGATGCAAAAGTTTGTTCATCTATCTGTGGGCATCAGATTTGCTCTGCGAACAGAAAAACAATCTTCCCCTGAGAAAAGCAGAAAGCAGGTTTTGCTCGTTTTGTATTGTTCCTTAGTCAACCTGACAATACGTCCAAATATACCTCCACACTGCGATTAGGTCCGCGACGCACGCTGTGAATATCTCGCGGGTCATCTCCGCCAGAATGTTGTCGTTTCGTTGCTGTGGATTGTCAATATGAAAAAGCTTCTGGCATCTATTCTTGCTGTCAAGGCACACATTTATCATAAAGTTCATCAAATCTCCCTTGGCGATGGTCGGGAACTTGATTTTGCCCCCTTTCTTACAGTCGGCAAGATCCAGCTTCACATCTTGGCAATAATCCGTGCTCTGGCCGACTTCATCTATTAGTGTCTGTGGGATTATTTCCTCGGTGATCGCAATACTGTTGACTGCCTTTTCCCAAAGCGTCTCCAGGTCGCTGTGGGCATCTTTGTCCAAATATGCACCTTGTGGCTTCTCGCTTCCATCGTTTACCTTGGGCGGATCATCGCGAAGATCACAATGCACCGGCACATGTGCATCGACTATTCTGCCGCAGCGAGAATTGATCGTTGAAGTCGCGGAGTTTTGACATGCTAATAATGTCCTGTGCGATGTGGTCTACTCTATAAGGCAACCCGCCGGAGAAACGATAGTATGTCACGCCATCTCGCTGTAGCTTCGGACGGTCGGTGAACGTGTGGCCCGGGAACTCATCGTCTGTGAACAGCTTGAACATGTGGTAGGGAATCATGTCTTTTAAGACATCGTCCGGTGCCCAGGCCGCTTCGGTAATGACCTCCTCGTAGTACTGGAGCTTGTGCTGAAGCTCCTTTACCGCAAGACGTTCTTGACTCTTCTTTTTTCCTTCAAGATATTTGCCTTTCTCATCTAATGTGTTGCTGATACTTTCTCTTGTGAGCTGGATCGCCTTGTAGGCCAGATAAATGTGCGTATTCTTCTTCATGGCTAAACCCTACCATAGATATCAATGAATAAGTTACGAACAGTCACGTAACAATAATCTGAATTCGCTATTCCGTCAACATTACTTTACGCACGGAAAAACAGTCGTCACCTGAAAAAAGCAGGTAGCAGGTTTTGCCATCGCTGCTCATCCATTTTGTGGGAAAGCTGCTCGTCTCGCCTGGGCCAACGTCCCAATTCTCCGTGTAATACACAGTCGTCCACGGTCCCCACGGCTGCGGTGCATCAAAGATACCAATGCCGCCCTTACTACGCATATCATCTTTGCTGTGGAGCGTTTGACACCACAAGTACCTTTTTAGGCCGTCGTTATAGCTGATTCCGCTGCGGTAGCATCGGCCAGGATTGACAAATACAGCCCCCCTATCGCGAATATCTCTTATCCATATCGGCTGGCCAGTGCTATCCAGACCTTTGAAGAATTCGTAAGCCCTCTGATCGCGGATTCTGTCCCTCGGCACGCGGGCCATAACGAACCGGTCGGCTGGCTCGTAAGCACTACCTGAGTCATGCGAATAGATATAAACGAGATTATCGCGTGCCCCTGCGTAGTTTTTGCCGAAGTTCAAAAATGTCGGACAGCCGAAACTCTCGGTAAATTTCCAATCGCACCAAGTCCAGGTTTTGCCATAGTCAGCCGACCATGCAATCTGCGAATTGCCGACATTTCGGACCAGCATATAAAGAACCCCATCGACACAAAGCATTCCGCTGGCCTTTGCGCCCTTAGCCCCCTGCCCTACCCGCTCGCCTGTCTCTGTGCGGATATTTTCGCCCTGAAAATCCGGCGGTATTCCAATAATCTTTGTAATGCCAAGACTCAGCTTTTTTTCTGCCTTTGGCTCGAATCCCCAGCCGTCGCCGTAAGCGGTGTATAAATTATCATCGTCCGTCCAGGTGATCGGCCAGTTGTCACTACCCTTTGCCTTGCGAATGATAGTTTCAGCAGGCGCCCACTCGATGTCCTTTATCACCGGGCTGGGCGGATACGGCGCAGCCCCCCTACCGCTCTTTGTTTTGACCGACAAAGCGATCGGCTCAATGAAAGGCTCGATAGACGCGTAAGCACTATTGCGGGCTTTATTCAGCGATTTTCCCGCTCTGGCGGCCACAATATCAAGGCTCGGTATCACTACAATCAGGCTGTCATACAATCCCCACGACCAGTAAGTGTCACGCGGGACATTAGCCATCGTGCCATCAGCATTGTTCCACCAGAGCAAACCGTAGTGGTCGGATGCGTTAAAGTACGATTCAGGTTTAACAACCACTATCCCACGAACTTCTTTAGGCACTATTCGCACTGCATCGACGAACCAGGCTGGGATGATTTGCTCGCCCTGCCATCGGCCACGCCGCAGATAGAGATAGCCGAGCCGCGCCATCGCATCGACATTGGCGCTGATACCGGAGCCAAACTCTCGCCGTTTGACGCCATTGATTTCATGCGGCCGATAAGCGTTATTTCGCCAGATCAAATCGGAAGGCTTGATGTCGATGAGACCAAAGACACGGTCAAACATTAGTTTATTGAGGTCTTGCCCGTATGCCAGCGTGACACATTCAGCTAACCAATTTGGCCCGCCGTCACTGTACGACCATTTTGTGCCTGGCTCGAACAATAATTTCGTGTATCCGCCCGGCTTATCAAAACCAGCCGTTTGCGTAGCCAGATGAAACAGCGTAATCTTATCGAGCCAGCCTGTATCACTATCAGAGCCGGGCGGGACGTTGATGCTTGGGTGATATTGCTTAACTTTGTCATGCAGGCTTTTGAACTTGCCATCCTGCAAAGCCAAACCGACTGCCGTGACACCGATTGTCTTGGTGCTTGATTTCAAATCGTAGCGCTGCTTCTGGTCGCCCCATTGCATAACCAGCTGGCCGTGTCGGATGACACAGCCCGACCCGCCGCCGGTAAGCGCATAGTCACGTGCCTTGTGCAATAGGGCTGCATCTATTCCGAGCTGCTCTGGCCTTGCCGTCTCCCAGGCTGGTATCGGCCAGACCTCAACAGCGTCACCATCTTGCCCTACTGCTGGCGAATTAGCCAGTGCCAAGGCTATCAGCACTAATGTAAGAACAAACTGCATCGTTTGGCATTAGATTGACAGGTTAGTACTTCAGCGTCGCCGTTCCGGCGACGGCTAAACGAGGTGGATAAAAGCTCAAAATCATAGATGGCAGAAAGTGCGGTTACTCCTTTTTTGCCTCGGTCTCTGGCGTTTTGGCTGCGACTGGCGCTTCAGTGGCAGCTTCTTTAGCGGGAGCTTCTTTTACTTTTCGGCCAGCGTGACTCTTGCGGTGAACAACCTTCGGCAGCGCAAATACTGAGTCACCGTCGGACCAACGCTCTTGGTCTTTTAGCTGCCCGATGCGCTCAGCCCGCGTTAGAACGTTCCTATGCCTGCTCAGGACACCTTTGATTTTCAATGTACGATCAATCGACATTCAATATCTCTCCTGAACTACCTGACCTTCTTGCCGTACGCATCTCGAAAAAAGTGCGGCGCAAAGGTCTCATACCCCTGGGGCGCCTTACCCTTATATTGGGCTCCAACCTCGATGATTTTCTGCTTGGCCTGGTATCCATCGGTACCCTGATTTTCCGGGTTTTGGAATCTATCCTTTGTAACCAGGAAGTACCAGCTACCCTGCTGCACGATTTCTGTCTGGATGCCGTACTGTGCAAAATGCTCTTTTACCGGCACCAGGTCTGCCCTTCTCATATACTGCACCAAGACAATTACATGGTCGCCTGGCGGCTCTGCTGGCCGGGTTTTTCCCTGGCTCGGCGATAATGCTTCACTCGATGCAGGTGCTTGCTTTGTATCAGCCGGGTCGCGCTCTGCCAGGTTTATCTGACCGGTTGTTTGCATCTTGGCAGGTGAATTGGCTGCTCTTTGGTATAATTGGCCTAATCGAAAAACTATTAAAAGTAACGCTACAAGGCCCAGAAGCAGCGTGATTGCAATCTGGTAGGGTATTGATATTTCAATCCTGCCGTTGTTAAGCTGGATAATTTTAGGCCTTTTCCACCGCTGTGCTGTGTCTTGAGGTATTGCCGTATCAGCCTTGGCTGTGGTTGGCTCGGTTTTGTCGGGCTTTTTTTGATGCAAGCGCTCTAATATCTTGTCATAACTCGACTTATGACGAGTTTTGCTCATTACCTCATATAGGGCTTTTCTTTTGCGATTACGTGCCATTGTCAAATTAACTTAATTCTACAAGGTATTTAGCTGGTAACTATTCTATCAGTGTGAATCTAAGCGGCAAGCCAAAAACCGTATAAAAATTTATTACGTTTTCTACAATATTTTGGTGCTAATTTCAATGCTAATTTCGGTGCAATATAAACTGGGTCGGCCAATCTAACAGCGATGGTGCAAGCTGACAGGCATTAAGGCCCTTCGGGTAAACCTGATTTTATATTTCTATTGGACATCCTGCACTAAAGTTAAATTTGACTTGACAAAGCGCTTGTGGTCAACTATTTAGATTGCTTTGAAGTTAATCTGGGTGTTTAGCTTAGTCTTAACGAATAATTGGGGTAGTTGACGATGTTACCGGCGAAGAAGACCAGCAAGGCGAGAACTCGAACACGCCGAAGCCACCATCGGCTGAAGGCTATAAATTATTCGCTGTGCAGCAAATGCGGCCAGGCCAAGCTGCCACACGCAGCGTGTGAAAATTGCGGCTATGTAAACCCTAAAATCACATTAAAGCTGGGTAAGGAGGCAAGCAGCTAAATGCGAATCGCAATTGACGCAATGGGAGGTGACTATGCACCGGATGAGGTTGTTGCCGGCGCATTAGAGGCGATTGAGCTACTTGATAGAAGTGACCAACTGATGCTTGTTGGACCGCAACAGACCATAGAATCGCGATTGTCTTGCTTGAAATATTGTGGAGATGCCATCAGTGTAGTTGACGCCCCTGACGTTATTGGTATGGACGAGGCACCCATTGAGAGTCTGCGAAAAAAACCCAAGAGCTCAATCGGGGTCATCGCCAAATTAGCCAAAAGGGACCAGGCTGACGCAGTCATTTCAGCAGGCAATACCGGAGCTTGTGTCGCCGCTTTCCAAATGAGAATGAGAAATCTGCCGGGCGTTAACCGGCCGGGAATAGCAGTAGTATTTCCTACGCCCGAAGGGCCGGTGGCAATATGCGATGTGGGAGCGAATATCGCCTGCAAGCCTATAAATCTCTATCAATATGGTGTGATGGCCAGCGTATATGCCGAACATCTGCTGGGTGTGGAAAATCCCAGGGTCGGGTTAATGAGCATAGGCCAGGAAGATGCGAAAGGCAACGAGGTGGTAAAAAAGGCACGCGAGCTGATCAAGTCGGATCCGAAAATGAATTTTGTGGGCAATATCGAAGGCAGAGACATCTTCAGAGGGGTCTGTGATGTTGCGGTTTGCGACGGATTTGTCGGCAATGTAGTTCTAAAACTTACCGAAGGCCTGGTTGATGGCCTATTTAAGGCCATAAAAGATGAGCTTTTCCAGGAAAAGGTCCAGTTGGCTATGGAGTTTAAGCCTATAATAGCAGAAATTTATAGGAAATACGATTACAATGAATATGGCGGAGCGCTGTTATTAGGCGTCAAGGGTACGGCTCTGAAATGTCATGGTGCAAGCCGCACGAGAACTATAAGAAACGCCATTTTGATCTCTAAAAAATATTACACAAAAAATATAAACGATAAGATTATGGAACGTCTGACAGAGTCTTGCGTAAGGACTGCTGATGCACAAGCCAATTGAGCAACTCTCCTGCCCTTATCGCGCAGTTATCATAGGTAGCGGCTCGTTTACGCCTGCCAAGACGCTAACAAATGAAGATTTAGCAAAGATGGTGGATACCTCGGATGAGTGGATTACAGCACGAACAGGCATCAAGGTTCGACACGTCACGACCGACAACGAAAGCACCGCATTTTTAGCCACAGAGGCGGCCAAAAGGGCTCTGGCTGACGCACATCTCGATGCCGGTAAGCTCGAACTTATTATCGTGGCTACTATCACGTCTGAGATGGTCTTCCCTTCCACAGCGTCTTTTGTACAAAACGCTCTGCAGGCAAAAAAAGCATGGGTTTTCGATGTGGCCGCTGCTTGTAGCGGATTTATCTACAGCCTGGCTATTGTACAGCAGTTTTTAGAAAGTGGCCGGTATAAAAATGCCCTGGTGATAGGTGCAGAAACTCTAACTAAAATCACCAATTGGACTGATAGAGCAAGCTGCATCCTTTTCGGTGACGCAGCTGGAGCAGTGGTGCTGGAGCGAAGTAGCGACGGTCCAAATGGTATCATGTACAGCACAATGTATTCAGATGGTGATTACTGGGAAACGCTATGTTGCCGGGCGTACGGTTCTCGTCATCCGGCGTGCAAGGGATTAGACGATCCGAGCAAAATCTATATGCAAATTAGGGGTAGAGAGGTCTACCAGCAGGCTATTCGGCGAATTGTCGAAACCGTTACCGAATGCATGGACTATTGCAGCTTGAGCGTTGATGATGTCAGGATGCTGATTTCACACCAGATGAATGGCAGGATTATTGAATCTGCAGCCAAGCGGCTAAACTTCCCCAGCGAAAAGGTCTATATAAATATCAGCGAGTACGGTAATACTTCAGCAGCTTCAGTGCCCCTTGCCTTTGATGGGTGTGTCAAAGAGGGCAAAATCAAGAAAGGTGACATCGTGATTTTCGTGGCTTTTGGTGCGGGCTTGACCTGGGGCGCAAATGTAATTCAGCTTTAGATGGTTAGCCATCGCCGGAACGGCGATGCAATACGCAATACGAATTATGAAAACGTCTTTCTTATTTCCCGGCCAAGGTGCTCAAGAAGTAGGTATGGGCAGCGAAATCGCCCGCTCATTTCCTGCGGCAGCGGATATCTATCAGAAGGCAAATAATATACTTGGATTTGATTTGAGCAAAATCTGTCTCCGAGGTCCCGTGGAACAATTAAATACCACGACGATTTCGCAGCCTGCGATTTTTGTGACCTCCGCTGCCATCTTAGAGGTTCTCAAAACAAATCCTGCTACCATGGATTTAAGGCCTGATGTAACGGCAGGTCTTAGTCTGGGAGAATACACCGCTCTTTATGCAGCAGGCGTGATTAGTTTTGATGATGCGCTTATTTTAGTGCAGAAACGCGGCCAGGCTATGCAGGAAGCCGCTGATGCTACAGAAGGAGCAATGGTTAGCATTATCGGCCTTGATGAAGAAAAAGTCCGACAGTTTTGTGACGAGGCCGGTGGCGGTGACATTCTTTTGCCGGTTAATTTTAATTGTCCAGGGCAGATTGTAATAAGTGGCAGCAAATCTGCCTGCAAGCGGGCGGAAGAATTAGCTTCCAAATATGGTGCCATTAAAGCAGTACGATTGGAAGTGGCTGGTGCTTTTCATACTGAGATGATGTCAAGTGCTGCAGATACGCTTAAAGAAGCTCTGTCAAGTTGCATGATTTCAGATCCATCAAATATTAAGGTCATTGCCAATATTAATGCCGAGTATTACCAAAGCGCAAAAAAAATCGCAGAGGGACTGGTAAAGCAATTAACCAGCGCGATTTATTGGCAGAGATGTATGGAACGGCTGTTAGCTGATGGGGTGGAACAGTTTTACGAGATTGGTCCCGGCAGAGTCTTGACCAGCCTTATGCGCCGAATCAGCAGAAAAACGCAAGTCATAAACATAAGCAATCTGGAGGCGGTGAAACAGTTCTTTTAGCCCCCAGCTCTGCTGGGGGTTATTATTGCTTTCTGGTTTATCCGCCTTCGGCGGACAAGTTTTTTACTTATACGCCGTAGGCGTATTCTCGTTCTGGGCTTGGCCATCCTCCGTACCTTTCCTCGACTCTGAGGCTCGGACCCGAAGGGTAGCAGAGCTAAGGAGTCCTTCCTACTGCGACGGGCGCAGCACAGTGAGAGAACTATGGATTTACCTGCTACCATTAAACTCTTAAGTTTTGTTCTTTCGAGCAGCCCATACTCATATAACTCTTTAGTAACAATAGTATATAAGTATATGCGTATATACTTATATAGTGATTCAAGCATAGGGGATTTGGGGCGATAAAAGGAGACTGTAGTAGCGTTACAGAGTAAATAATACTTAACTCCTTTTAATAAAATGAGTTATGTAATGTCACAATTTACAAATTGCAGTCTTCTGTCTGTTATTGAAGCAGTTTCCAGCGCAAAATTTGGTATTTTGCCACCATTTGACTGAAAGCGGCAACCATATACCAAGCTATACTCTTTAGTCATCTTGTTATTGTCTCTAAGAAACTCTGTTTTGTTGCTATAGTGTCGATAAAAGTGATAATATGGGTGTCAAAGAAAACACAGTTACTTTGCCGGATGCGTTCTGGGCTTGGCTATCCTGCGGATTCACCCGGCATTATAAATCTACCGTGGGCAGTTTTTATTAATATTCTATTGCAATCCCCCGACTTCGGCGATTTTGCCCTTTATTTTTTCTCAAAGATTCCCAAATGTTTTCTTACTTTTTATTTGACAATTGAATCATCACTATATAAGTATATGCGTATATACTTATATAGTGCTGTTTGGCAGTGATTTTATATTTTTGGGCAATATAAATGTTGCATAAAATATGGAGGTGAACATTTATGTCTGATGCGGAAAAGCTTGCACGGATATTTAAATTGTTTTCAGTTGAGGCACGGATACGCATTGTTCAGGCGCTTAAGCGTCGAGCTATGTGTGTTACCGACTTGACGTCGCAACTGGGCATATCGCAGGAGGCAACTTCTCAGCATTTGAGATTGCTGAGAGATGCTGGAATTGTATGGTTTCAAAAAAGAGGTTTGCATATTTATTATTCGCTTGATAAACAAAATATGTCTTTCATTCATAAAGCAGTCAGTGCGTTATTTGAGCCAGGCAATAAATAAAGAAGATTTAACAATATAAAAGAGAGGATTTTGCTTTACTATATAAGTATATGCGTATATACTTATATAGTTTTTTAAGAAACTTAATTTTTTAGTAGGCTTAGTGCGATTGCTACTCTGCGTAGTCCCTAAGGGACGTAGCACGAGCGGCATTATAAATCCGCCGTAGGTGGATAAATCCTGTGCCAAATCCTTTCAATCGCTCCCCATTGTCAAATTCAACTTCTCTCACACCAATTGGAATTTATTATGTATGCGCAGAAATATCATGTCAATTTTCCACGCCAATATTAACTGGTTATTCGTCCTATTTATGTGTAGAAATATAAAATCTCACAAACTTTTGACCTGCCATGCTCTTGGACCTTCGTAGCTAAATCCCAAAAACATGCTTACGCGGCGATTTTCATCACGCCCATGGTGAAAATCACCAAGAGCTGGAACAAAGAAAGCAAGCAAGCCACCTCCAAATTCAACCTTTCCTTGTTGAGGTGCATCAATTGAAGCGATTCGTCCTTCAGTACGAACTAATTGACTTTCTGCGCTTGAATCCCAAAAATTTATACCCCAGTTTTCTAATTGCGATTGATGACACAATGATTGTATACCTTTCCCTTCACGTAACCATTCTATGCAACGTTTAGAATTTTTTCTAAAACGCGCCATACTTCGACATTCATCTTGTGCTTTTAATGCATCAGAAGTAGCAAATGGAGAACCCTCTAATGCTAAAAGTGTATTCAAGACATATAAATAGAATACGGCTTCAATTGAATTAGTATTAGACCACCAGTATCCTACTTTTTCTAATAATCTATCTAAAGAATAAGGTTCTTTTAAATATCTAACAACACGGAGCCACTGTAAAATACTTTCCTCATCTTTCCTATTTTCTTCTATATTTTTTTCAAGAAGATTTACACATCTTTCTATTTCCTTAGGTTTCATACTGCTCCAGTTTTTTTCACTTCTATTGTGCATTGTCCAAACAATTTGTTTACGGACTGGACCAAGAGCAATATCTCTTCGCCCCAAAAGATTGTCTAATAATTGGAGAGCATCTGAGTGCTTCCCATAAAGAAGGTCTAGTTTTACTCTGCATTGCTCTTCATAGTAACTAGCTTTGTCCATTACTCTGAAATCTTGTATTTTCTGAAGTAAATATTCTGACTGACCTAAGCTCTCACGCAAAAAGGGGTCTGCATCTGGTGCATAAGCTACAACACAGGTAGGATTCCCTGCGATTCTACAAGCATAATCTAGTACCTCAAGACGCGTCTGTATTTCGCTAATGTATCCATGCTCATTTTCTGGACTAAACAACCTTGATTTTTCAAATTCTTCGCATGCTTTCCTTGCCAAGCCCAAAATATTGCCAACAACTTCATTTTTGTCCATCTGTCCTCTCATCTCATATCTAAAAATCATACCTTTCATATGATGCAATACGTGGTCTTTTTCTTGAATCCGAATAGCTTCGTCAATTTCTTTTTGTGCCTCAACAAAGTTACCATTAAGACCACAAAAACGCGCTAAATGAGCATGAAAATGAGCTTCCTCCGGGAATGCTTTGGTTAGCTCTCTCAGTAATTCGCCTTTTCCATGAGGTGATGGAATCTCTTCTATTAAATGTGAATATCTCTTTTGTACAGATAGTTCAGTGCCCAGAAGTTCAATGTTGTCTCTATAAACGAAGGTCCTTCGTGCCAATTCTAATAATTCATTAGGAGGGACGCTCCATTTATCTCTGAGAAACCAGGCAAATCTGATCCCCCAATCGGAGAGTTGTTGTCTCCAAACTTGTTCACGTGTTCTCGGATCCGTACACATTAGTTGTTTAATGATTTCCTCGGCTATTATTTCATGCGAAGTCCGGCATAGATTATTTTCTTCTTTTATCAATAAATCAAAAATACATGGGGGAAATACTTTATCCAGATCAACCTTTTTCGTTTTTGGTATCCTTATCTCTTCAGCAAAGCTCTGAATTGATAATGGTTGTTGCGCGTAATGATGCGCCATCGCTACAAATCCGAGTAGTTTTTTTTGTATATCAGATTCAAGCATCATGATCCTATCATTTACATATTGCTCAAGTCCACGAAATTCCTTCCCGAATGCTTGTAATCCGAAATAAAACGCTGTTTTTAATCGTTGGTTAGTGCTAGAAGCAAGTTTCTCAAGTTCATTTCTTTTTGAATTCGCCTTGTTTAAATAAGCATTCTTAAACCTATCAACTTCAATGGTGCTTAGTTCGGAGGGAAGCCAAAATTGCCTATCTCCTGTCTCGTACTCTGCAAACCTTCGAAGTACTTGGAGAATCACAACTGGTATTTGTCTTCCATTAGCATATCCAAATAAATCATCTATTGTCCGCTCTGCCAATTCTTTACCATCCACAAGAAGAAGTAGACTATTCTCTGTTAATGAGGTGAGTTTTGAAAGTTTGTCTGCTGTAATTTTTGGCTCTGATCTGTGAAGTACGGCACACGGATACTCCCTATGAAGGTCCCACAAAATGCGCCGTGCGACAGTTGTCCCACCAGCACCAGGGAAATGGTGAAGACTAATTCTTCTCGTCCGGCGGTTTGCCAAGTCATCCTTTACACGCCTTAGGATTCTTTCAGTAATATCTCGCTGACAATCTTTATTGAGATGTAGGTCCTGCCATTTGATTTCTGCTCCTCGGTAAAAATCATCGTTAGATTCCCCCTCATTTATCCCTATATCTAGATGTATAATTTCCAGTTCTTCTTCAAGCCATAACCTATCACGCAATTCTAAAGGATAAGGTTCGCCTGTTCGACAAGGTATAGCAAAGCGTTCACTATGCTTAGAGGGAAGTATTTGAAAGAAATCTTTCAATCCTGCAGATAATATTCGATATTTTGTTTCCAGCGTTTCTATCTCATAGTCACTCATCAACGTCCCCAAATTGGTTGATTCTTGGGTTACAGTGATGAAACTAACTGAATCTCCAAAACATTTATTAATGGTGTCGATTATGGTTCCTAGATGTTTTCTTAGAGACGGTGAACTCCAAAAGATTATAACCGAAACTGGTGACGGATTTAAACTCGCTGCTATTTGTTGTACTTGCACATCCAATTCTTTTGCGTATTCTTGGACCCATTTTTTGTGAGAATCTGAACACAGGGTTTCTTGGCGTCCAACTAGACCTCTAGAAAAAAACCATACCGTTCCATTTTGAGGATTAATTTTTGGTCTATCTCCTTTTACTACTATTTGAACATTCCGGTTAGATTCCAACGTGCTTCGTATGGCTTTCAATAAACCCGAGTCTTCACTATTTGGGTCAAAGTCGATTATCGCAGACCAAGGAGCAAGCCCAATTCCAGATAAGTCGGTCGCATCATCTAGGTGGATTTCATCGCATATCAACACATATTTTCTGCCATGCTCAAATCTGTACACACTGTTTAAAAATCGACTCCATGTCTCACATTCAAAACTTATAGTCGATTGTTGACATGAGTTTTTGAACCACACCATAATCTTTTTCAACTCTTGTGCATTTGCAGAAACATTCATTGAACCTCTTCGAAGATAAATTTGGTTAGCAACTAAGATCTCACCAAAAGACTTTGTGGGAAGAAATGGACCATTATCACAAATAGGTATAATCAAAATGCCAAAATCTTTATCTTCATATCTAATCGGCTGATATGATATTTTGGGGACTGGAGAAATGCGGTCTACACCGAGTTTCTCTATGAGAACGGTCTCTTCAATTTGTGATTTTATACCAAGTCGTTCATGGCCCTTTTCGGCTGTCCATCTGATGCCAAAAACAATATATGCCGTTGTCTCCCTTGGAGTATTGGCCATACACAAAATATCTTTAATAAATTGATTACGAGAGTCGGGTTTATCAAAATCATATAAGGTCGATTTGAAGTCTAGAGTTTCGGACTCGCTCCTATTTATCAATTCTAAGAAATCTTTTTCTGTTATCATGTTAAATCTCCCGTTTTCTATTGATCTAATTCTATTCATCCATAGCGCAAAATGTCAAGTTCGTGTCATCTTTTTTCTGGTCTTGTTTTCCCACCAAATTATTTATAAATCCGCCATAGGTGGATAAACCCTATTTTACCATTCGACAAATTTATCTTGCGATAAAATCCCATAACTCCGCCATACCTCAATTTTGCCTTTGACATTTTGCCCTTTGAATTGACTTTACATTTTACCCACAAAATCCGACAATGAAAACCCCCCAAAGCATTTATTTTCGCCAGTCTCGCCAAATATAGAGAAACAAGTATCGAGTATCCGCCACCAGTTTGTCCCATTTCAAAACTGATCAAAACCTGTTCATTTTTGTTAGATTTTGCTTAAAAACAGTGTGTTTTTCTTAATTTTCTGTCAATTTTTTCTCAATTTATTCTAAAATCAAATAAATAAGTGCTAAAAACACCCTTTTTTAAAATTTTGTTGCCTTGCGGGCGTTGTTGAGGTAAATAAGAATGCAGAAGACAGAGGACCGAGGACAGAAGACTGAGGACGGAAGGCAGAAGGCAGAGTTAATAAGGCAAAAGTAGAAAGTTAAAAATCATAAGGAAAAAGGCAAAAGGATTTGGTTGAATAGTGCGTGGTAACCGCGGATTACGCGGATTGACACAGATTTACGCTGTTTATAATTCATTTCCACCTTCGCTAAAGCTACGGCGGATAAATTTCTGTGCCCTCTGTGCTCTCTGTGGCTAACCCTTTTTAGGAGAGTAAAAGGATGTCAGAAACCTGTCCCGAGCATACCTGTGGTGAGCCTGCCGAATCCAGTCGAGAGAAGAGATTAGCAGTCGTCACCGGCGCTGCAAGAGGAATAGGCCGGGCAATTACCCTCGAATTATTAAAACAAGGCCGAATCGTTGCAGGGCTGGATATAAACGAACAGCAGCTTGCCGATCTGGAAAAAGTTGTAAAAGAAGCGGGTTTTGATATTATAACATGCTGCATAGACATTACCGACACTGATAAATTTACAGAAACGCTTGAATCACTTGCTGATAAATACGGGGGGATAGGTATTTTGGTGAATAATGCAGGAATCACGAGAGATGGCCTAATTTTACAAATGAGCGATGAGGATTTTGACGCTGTTATAAATATCAATCTGCGGGCGGCATTTGTTGCGACGCGGGTGGCGGCAAGATCGATGGTTCGCAATAAGTTCGGCAGAATCATTAGTTTAAGCTCGGTCGCTGGCGTGATGGGTAATGCCGGCCAGAGCAATTACGCAGCCAGCAAGGCAGGTCTTATCGGTCTGACCAAGTCGGTGGCTCGTGAGCTTGCACGGAAGAACATAACGGCAAATTGTATTGCGCCGGGCTTTATTATTACTGAAATGACGGATAAACTGCCGGAGCCGGTCAAAGAGGCGGCAAAACAGATAATACCGCTGCGAAGGTTCGGCAGTGTAGATGACGTGGCTAAAGCGGCGGCGTTCCTGGCCAGCGACGAAGCCGGTTACATCACCGGCCAGGTGCTTTGCGTTGACGGTGGAATGGCAATGTAGTTCTATATCCGGTGTGGGTTATAGGTTGGGGAGTTTCAGCGGTGAAAAAAATAAAAAAATATTTGTAGATGAGCGATTTAGCAGGTAATATACCCGCCAATGTAAAAATAGCATCGGTAGCCGTTAGAATCAACTGCTGTTACTAATTGTATGGTAACGAGAAGGACCCCGCTTGGCGGGAACCCAAATAAATTCCTAAGTGATTAGGGAGGAAAAAACAAGTGAGTGTTAATGAGATAGATGCTCAGGCCATTGAACAGAAAGTAATCGAGATAATCAGCGAGCAAATGGGCGTAGATAAGTCTGAAATAACGCGTGAGACGTCATTTATTAACGACCTTAATGCCGATTCATTAGACACTGTAGAGCTCGTGATGGAATTCGAGGACGAATTTGATATGAGCATTCCGGACGAGGAGGCAGAGAAAATCCAAACGGTTGGAGCCGCAATTGATTATATTATTAACGCGGCACAGTCCAAGAAGCAAGAGTAGCGAATAAGTCTAATATGAATAAGTGGCGAGTTGTTATTACGGGCTTAGGTTGTGTCACGGCCTTGGCTGAGTCTGCTGATGAACTTTTTACTGCGTTGTGCGCCGGTAAGAGCGGCGTTTCTATGATAGAGTCCTTCGACACCAGTGCATTTCCGGTAAGATTCGGCGGCGAGATAAAAAACTTCGACGTGACAAAGTACGTTGACCCACGAGAGAGCAAACGCATGGACCGCTTCACGCAGTTTGCTGTAGCTGCAGCCAGCCAGGCAGTGAATGATAGCGGCCTTGATTTCTCCAAAGAAAACGTTTGCCGTATAGGTGTCATTATAGGAACCGGCATTGGCGGCATTAAGGAGATTGAGCAGCAGCACATAAAACTGTTAGAGAAAGGCGTAAGGCAAGTTTCGCCCTTCACCGTGCCACGGCTTATGGCCAACGCTGCCAGCGGTACTATTGCTATTTACTACGGCCTTAAGGGTCCTAATTTTTGTGTTACCAGCGCGTGCGCCTCCGCCAATCACGCTATCGGTGAGGCTTTTTGCAATATTGCTTCGGGGCGGAGTGACATTATAATAACCGGCGGCACCGAAGCTGCACTTACGCCTGTAGGGTTAGCTTCCTTCTGCGCCGCCAGGTCGCTTAGCACCCGAAATAATGACCCCGCAGCAGCTTCAAGACCATTCGACAGAGATCGGGACGGGTTCGTTCTTTCAGAGGGTGCCGGTATTCTGGTTTTAGAAGAGTATGGCCACGCTAAAAAACGCGGTGCCAAGATATACGCTGAACTACTTGGTTACAGCGCCACCGACGATGGCTACCACATTACTGCCCCGCTGCCGGATGGTAATGGCGCAGCAAAAACTATGGAGCTGGCACTAATTGATGCAGGCGTCGAAAAAGAGAAAGTCGATTATATCAACGCCCACGGCACAGCAACGGAGCTAAACGACATTGCTGAAAGCACAGCGATTAAATCTGTTTTTGGCCAGCATGCATACAAAATACCCGTCAGTTCCACAAAGAGCAGCCTCGGCCATTTGCTGGGTGCCAGCGCTGCTGTTGAGCTTATTGTATGTATAAAAGCAATTAATGAATCAGTTATCCCCCCTACTATCAACTTAGAAAACCAGGATGAGCGTTGCGATCTAAAGATGGACTATGTGCCATTAAAAGCCCGCCAGGCGAAGGTCAATGTTGCTATGAGCAACTCTTTCGGCTTCGGGGGACATAATTCCTGCCTGGTCGTTGGAAAAGTTTAAAACAATGTTCAGCCCTGCCATCACTATGGCAGGGTTTTTATTGCACCATTTTATGGTGGGGTTTTTCTTTCGCCATTCCTGTCCTGAGTATATGGCAGGGTTTTCATTTTCACTTTTCCACGTGAGATTTTCCATTTTTTTATAAATTCATGCAAAAAATCCTTGTTTTTTTGTCCGATAATTCATATAATATTTATCAATTTGCGGTGAATATAATCCTTTAGAGAGTTCCTTTTGAAGGAGGAATATCAATGTCTGAACATAGAAAAACATTTCGGTTAGGAATTATTTTCGGATTATTTGTCCTTTTTTCTTTGATAAACGCTCCGATAGGTTTGGCACTTGCTCAGACATTGGCTCCACCACCTCCACCAGAGATTCCGCCTATAATCAGTGAGGTCTACGAATGCGATGAGGACGGCGATCGCTTGGATGATGAACTCCAACTCTCAATCCAGTTTATTAAAGATCAGATTGATTATCCCTCGAAGTGGGCTATATATCAAGACCATGTGAGTACGCTTCTGGATCTCATACCGGTGCGGCTGATTTTCAAAGAACCCATTACACAAAGGCAGATCGATGCTTTTCTGGAACTGGGGGGAGAAATCGACTACATTTATAAGGCGGTTTCATATGGCTGGAATGGTTGGATACCTTTGATGTATGTGGACATCCTACCTAACATAATGGGAGATAGCTTAGTGTTAGTTCAAGGCCCAAGAGAGATGGTGGCTTATATGGACTTGGCAACTCAGACTGGCAGAGTTCGTCCGATATGGAAGAACAATTTCGCAGGCAACCCATTAGGCTTTAATGGTGATCCGAGTATAACGATAGGGATTGTGGACACAGGTGTGGATGAAAGTCATCCAGACTTATACGGTCGGCGAGTGTACTGGAGAGACTTTTCCGATGATATAGAGAAAAGCCCGACGCCTATAGATCATAGTTCACATGGTTCTTTCGTTGCCGGCATAGCGTTGGGTACGGGCCAAGCTGGTGGAGACGGGCCAGGGACTCTATACTACACCACCACATCTAGTAGGTACAGCGAACCTATCAGTCTCACAGGTTTAAAGTATTTTGAGAGCAATGTCAGTTGGCAAGGTCAGCAGGCAGATTTCTATTTTCTTGAATGGCCAGAAGGCAAGACATGGTGGCAGGCCAGCGACGATGGGCCACTTTCTGTCCTTCTTGCATCCGATGGTTACTCACCGCTACGCATATCAGACAACATCACTGGCAGAAGCGGTTATCTTTACCTCCCTTTCGTTCAATCCAAGAGTAGTGTATCTCTCGAAAATATAATTATGTGGTCTTCAGTTACTGATTATCCCGGCAGCACGGATGGCTTCAATAAGTTCCGCGGCGTAGCGCCTGACTGCAAATGGGCAGCGGCTAAGATAGAGCAAATGAGTGGCATCGGGTATGTTCGATGGACTACTGCTGCTGTCGATGACCTCACTTCAAAACGGCAGACACTCAACATTAAGATAATTAATGTATCTGGGGGTACGGAGTCTGGCAAGACTAATACGGACCTTCGAGATGAAGTAAATAGCGCTGTCAGGAATGGTATCGTTGTAGTGGCTGCTGCTGGCAATAGTGCGGACCTATTCCCAGATCCTAATGATGCCCATAAGCGAGAGATTACTGATCCCGGCCGTGCGGCCATGGCTCTTACCGTGGTTGCCACGAATGATAGAAATGGTCTCACATCCTATTCATCATATGGCTTTATTAACCCTGGTTCATCTGTCAGTGAACAAGACTTCAAACCCGATGTAGCGGCACCAGGGGGTTCCGATTACTTCACCGGAATCCTCTCCGTGGATAGTGGAACGAGTGATGGGTATGGGCAGTCCGACCGCAGAGCGAATGACTACACAATCAAGGGTGGAACCTCACTTTCTAGCCCATTTGTCGCAGGTTGTGCCGCCCTTGTTATCGATGCCATGCAGCAAAAGGGAGTTGGCTGGGACTTTTACTCCATCAAGCATCCGCTGTACGTGAAGATGGTTTTATGTGCAACGGCTACAGAGACAGGCCAAAATCGCGAGAATGACCAGTTTAATCCGACCCTTCAGCGAGCCAATGGTGGGCCGAATGGTTTTCCTGCCGGCAAAGACCCTTATGAAGGCTATGGTATTGTCAATCCCGATGCCGCCGTTGAGGCGGTGTACCTGGATTATTCGATAGGTAGCACAGAAAGTCAGACACTTGGTTCAGGTCCTACAGATAGACGTGCCTGGGCAAGGACCGTGACTTTTCAGAGCGGCAAAACATACAATATAACACTCACTAATCCATCTACAGGTGATTTTGATCTGTACCTTTATAGCGCAGAACCCAGTCCCACAGGCACCCCTCAAATCCTGTCATCAAGTACACAGGAAGTTGTAGATGTTAATGAGTCAATATCTGGCTTGACATATCAGAGCACCACAAAGGCTATCCTTGTAGTTAAACGAGTATCAGGTTACGGCACATTCACTATAAGGGTCACTGAACGCCCCGCCGGGCAGTTACAGTTGAAGTGGACTTGGATGAAGGGCAGCAATACTGGGGGTCAACGGGGTGTCTATGGGACGCAAGGTGAGCCCAATGCAGCAAACACACCCGGAGCTCGGAGCAGCGCGGTGTCATGGACTGACTCAGCAGGTAAACTATGGCTCCTCGGGGGCAGCGTCGGCATAAGCAGCACAGGTAAAGATGACTGCCTAAATGATCTGTGGCGTTACGACCCAGTGACAGGTAATTGGACATGGATAAAAGGCAGCAGTACGATGAATCAATCTGGGGTTTATGGAACACAGGGTGTGCCAAACGTACAGAACACCCCTGGCGCTCGATCATGGGCGGTGTCGTGGACTGACTCATCCGGAAAACTATGGCTCTTCGGAGGTTTGTATAGCAACTATGGATATTGGCTTTTTCTCAACGATCTGTGGCGTTATGACCCGACAACGAACAATTGGACATGGATGAAAGGCAGCAGTACGGTGAATCAATCTGGGGTTTATGGAACACGGGGTGTGCCAAACGTAGAGAACACCCCTGGCGCCCGCAGAGGCGCTGTATCGTGGACTGACTCATATGGCAAACTCTGGCTCTTCGGTGGTTATGGCTACAGTGGTTATCGCCACGATAGCGAAGGAATCAAGGGTGGTCTCAACGACCTATGGCGTTACGACCCAGTTACAGGCAACTGGACCTGGATGAAGGGCGGTTTCATGTGGTATGAACAAGGGGTTTATGGAACGCTGGGCGTACCAAACATAGCAAACACCCCTGGCGCTCGCGATGGCGCGTTAGCCGGGACAGACTCTTCCGGAAAACTATGGCTTTTCGGGGGCTGGGGATACGACAATATGGACACTTTGGGCCACCTTAACGAACTGTGGCGATACGATCCTGTGACAGGTTATTGGACATGGATGAAAGGCAGCAGTAACGTTGGACAATCAGGGATATATGGCACGATGGGTGTGCCAAACGTAGAGAACACCCCTGGCGCTCGCAGTAGAGCCGTATCGTGGATTGACTCATCCGGAAAACTCTGGCTCTTCGGTGGCTGGGGCTTCGACAGCATAGGAAGGTATGGCTTATTAAACGACCTGTGGCGTTATGATCCAGTGACAAATAATTGGACATGGATGAAAGGCAGCAATACACTAGACCAGCAGTCCGGGATCTATGGGACGCAGGGCGTACCAACTGCAGCTAACACCCCTGGTGCTCGCGGTGAGGCAGTGTCCTGGACTGACTCAGCCGGAAAACTCTGGCTTTTCGGTGGCTACGGCGTCGATAGCGAAGGATATACAGGTTATCTCAATGACCTGTGGCGGCTTTCATTCGAGCCATAGACCTTTTGCCTTAATCTGCCCGCTGCCCCGACGCAATGAAAAATAAAAACCCCGCAATAAATTGCGGGGCTAAATATTTAGTTTTTATTGTGGGTCATTTGAAATTCAAACTGGCGAATTGGCCGTGATGTTTTCTTGCCGCCCTATCGTAGGCCCTGGCTGCCTCAACCTCATCGTCAAAATATCCTAAAAACCGGGGTTGTCCATGAACCTGTATGTCTGCCACCCATTTTCGCTGCACAGTTCTAAACGAAACGCCTTTGTATTTTGACCAGCAGACCCCTTTTGTTTTTGGCCTATTGCACATATTCTGAGAGTGCGTTGCTGGCCGTAGATTTGCCTTTCTATTATCGAGCCCGTTATGATTGATATGGTCGCACTGTACGCCTTCATCCAGTCCCAGAATTACGCGGTGCATCCAGATATTTTTGCCGCATCTTGCTTCTGACTTTCGGCCTACGCGAACAGCGTAGAAGGTTTCCTTACCACGTTGTGCAAACCATTTATATTTGCTCAGGCGTTCATAATCCTCTGGGTCAACAATCGCAAATTTGCCTTTCGTTAAGGGTATTTTTCTAAAGGCGTAGCCGTAGCGGATCTGCCGATACGCAAGCGTAATATAAACGATTGGCCGCTCCAGCCAAGTTGGGATGTGAATCAGAACGTCGATGCAGGTCCCTCCAGTAATCTGAGTTGTAATTAGCGAATTAGTGATTAGAGATTGGAAAACTAATTAACTAATTAACTTATTCACTAATTAACTAATATCTCCCCCCATAATTGGAGCGAACTGCGCGTTTGATGCGAAAAAAATGGTTATTGGGAAGGTAGCTTTTTAGTTAAGTGCTTATAACAGGAGGAATAAAAATTTTTTTCAAATTTGAGATTTTTCTTCCGGACTATCTGCGTTTTTGATTGAAAACACGGACGAGGGATGAAGGACGCTTGCCCGCCTCTGGCGGGATGGACGATTAGCCCTGCCACCTGTGGGCAAGGCTTTTCTTTAACTTACGGCGACAAGCAAATATCCTCGCCCCAATTTAACCAATTACCAATCACCAATTACCATTTACCATTTAACCAATTCAATAATTTGCGAATACTGTTTTCTGTCCTCTGTTTTTTAATCCCCTGCGATTCTGATAATCCAAATTTTTTGCATAAATAATCCTTGAATACGATGTGCAAATGCTATATTGTGTTATTTAAAGCAGTTTCGGAAAGAGGCAGGATATGATGAAAACGTGATCTACTAATCAAATTCCATTACGCGTCCCCTAAGAATAGCGGTGTATATTGTGTACGCTGTTGAAACTTAACAATTTTCCAAAGGAGGAAAAAAATGGAAACAAGAAATTCAAAAATAATGATGAATGTAATTGCCCTGGCTTTATTAATGCTCACTCTCTTCGGGCTGGCTGCCAAACCGAAGGAAATTGTTCCGCTTGGTACAGACATAACTTTGCTCGCTGATGGCGGAACAGCTATATCGTCTGTCCCGTACACCATTAATAGTTCCGGATACTATTACCTTACTAAAAATCTTCAAACAGCCGCTTCCGACCAGAATGCAATAGAGGTCAAAGCCGACAACGTTACTATTGATTTGATGGGCTTTAGCCTCATAGGCCGCAGTGCCGGTAACGGTCATGGGATTTTTATGAACGGCTGCAAGAATGTCGAAATACGCAACGGCACAGTACGGGATTTTGGCAGTGAAGGCATATTAGAAGCCAATTGGGAACAGGGTATAAGTCACCGGGTCATTGGTGTCCGCGCGATTTCCAACGGCGATGACGGTATTTGCCTTTTTGGTATGGACCATCTTGTGAGGGATTGCACAGCTTTATTAAATAAAGGCGAGGGAATCTTTGCAGACGATGGCTCTATAGTAAGCAGTAATATAAGCTCTAAGAATGATTATTCTGGTATCGATCTTGGAGCGGGGTGTTTGGTGTACAATAATATAGCTATTGATAACGATTCGGCAGGTATTTGGACCGAAGCAGGGTGTTTAGTGCTAAACAATACTTCTTACTTAAATGCTTTCGGAATATATGTTGAATTCTACGGAAGTCTGATAAAAGGTAATACAATAAGAGACAACGATTTAAGTAACATCCATGTAGAAGGTACCGACAACGCAATAGAGGAGAATTTGGTTACCGATTCTGATTACGGTATATATTTTCAAACATTCGGCAATTTCTACGCCAACAATCGTGGCGCTGGGAACACGACATGTTTTGGCGGCCCTGGTAAGCCTTCCTCCGGCAGTGTAGGTGATGGTGGCGGAAATGTCTGCTTCTAACTTGCAGTGCGCTTGCCTGTACTGAGTGTAGGGAAATCTAAATCACGGACTTTATGGACGTGGATGTACACTGATTTGTGGATTGTTTAGCCGTCGCCGATACGGCGACGGCCGATAAACTGGTGGCAGGGTTTTTTCCTTTCATCCGCGGCGACTGACAATTATTTTCATCCCATAAAGAAATAATTGATTTATAGTTATCGATGGACTATATTAACGATGAGAAAAATTTGACACAAAATTACGTGGACTTTAAACTTTAAATCAGTATGGGCATTATAGAAATAATTGGTGACAAAAGAACACAGATACTTGTGTTAGCTACAAAGTATGGGGCCTCGAATGTTCGTGTATTCGGCTCAGTCGCAAATGGGACAGCCAATCAAAATAGTGACATTGATTTTCTTGTCGATCTGGAGAAGGGGCGCAGCCTTTTCGATTTGGGCGGCTTGCTTATGTCATTGCAGAAACTACTTAATCGCGAAGTAGATGTAGTGACTGAAAATGGCCTGCACTGGTATATAAAAGAACGCGTGCTCAGTGAGGCAAAACCGATATGAAAGACGATCAGCTATACCTGAAACAAATTTTAGACACGGATTTCACAGATAAACACGGATTTTTTGTTTAGCCGACCCATTTGTGGGGTCGGCCAATCTAAATATATATTACAAAGTTTGCGCGAAGACATGAAGTTTCGTTAGGTAAATCATCTGGTTTGAATTAAGACACGGAATCGCTTAAATGATGCTGTGATAGGAAGATTTGGATTATGGATTTAGAAAAAGCTAATAAGGCAATCAATACAGCGTGCTGGGCAGGCATTATTTCAGGTTCGTTTACTGCAATTGTAAGTGTAATAGCTGGGTTCGGCTACAGTTTTGCAGGCTTCACTGTATGGAATTTGTTTGACGCACTTCTCATTTTCGGTATGGCTTATGGTATTTATAGAAAAAGCAGAGTTTGTGCCGTAATAATGTTTGTCTATTGGGTCGCCAGCAAGATAATAAGTTTTACAGAAAAAGGGCATTTTGGAGGGATATTTATAGCAATAATTTTCGCATATGCTTTCTTTCAAGGTGTTCGAGGTACTTTTGCCTATCACAGAATGAACTTAAAGAAGATCAAGGAGAAATTGTGTTATTGGGGGAACAAAAATGCTGACATCCGGACGGTCTATCTTTATGGAAGTAGGGTAACAGGAGATTTTAATAAAAGCAGTGATTTAGACGTTGCAGTAGAGCTTGACCCACAGCAAGGTCATATTGACAGCTATGCTTTTTGGGTTTCACACGGGATGGAGTTGGAGCAAGAACTTCAGTCATTATTAAAGGGTTATAAGCTGCATTTAGAATACTACGACAAAAACAAACCGGAGATGGTAAAAGACATAGTCAGAAATGGTATTGAAAAGAGTAGTGTTGTGGTTTACTCACGGGAAAATGACAAAAAGGCAAAAGATAACTAAAAACAATAAGTAAATCGGTACAACCGGTGGCGAAGCAAGAGCCGTTGAGATTATGTAATACGATATAATAATTATATTTGTCTGAAAGGAAATTATGGGCACGATTAGAACACATTATTTGGATGCTTCTGCAATAGTTAAGCTTCTGATAAGGGAACCTGGCAGTGAGGATCTCTGTAACTATCGTCGTCAATACTCCATCTTTCGCACAACCTCGTTGTGCTTTGCGGAAACACTTAGCGTGCTAAAGGCTAAGCATTTTTACCGATCCCCAAAAATAACGCAGGACGAATACTTAAACGCTTGCAATTTGTTAATGTCCTATGTCCGCAACGAAGCCATTAGTATAGAGGAAGTCCCGATCAACCAGCTTTCCGTGCTTGCAGAGGTTGAAGGCCTTGTAAAAAAGTATTCCATAGATCTTTCAGACGCCTTCCAAATTTACACATTGAAAAAGGGGTTCTTCTCTGCGCTCAAAGTTGATTCAGGCCCATGGTTGATTACTGGAGATAGCACCCTTGCTACGGCTGCAAAAACCGAAGGATTAAAAAACGTTTGGAATTGCAGCAAAGATGCCCCTCCGTAATGCACATTCCACTTACCTAACTTTCGCTGCTATTCACTAAAAATCTTCATCTTTTAGTTGCTTCATTACCAATCCCCAGCCGGTTCGGAAGTACTTGTATTACGCCCAAGCCATTATAAGGCCAATAGTGAAAAGATTTGCCAATTTCTAAGCCATGATGACCATTCCGCCATCCGCTTGGGGATCCCTTACGGGAAAAGAACGGCGGACAAGTTAAAACGACACGGATTAACACAGATTAACACTGCTGGAAAATTTAAAGTGAAAAAACCGTGTAAATCCGTGTCTGAAAATACAAATTCCTACACTTTCAAGTTTAGGCCGGCACTTTGACAAAAAAGGTTATTAGTGATTGGTTAATTTGTTAATTGAGGTGAATCAGGTTGACCGGCACCACAAGTGTGCAAAAAGAAAAACCCTGCCAACGGGTGGCAGGGCTAACCGTCCAGCGTCCTTCATCCCTCGTCCATCGCAAGTTGGTGTTCGTCAGTGTTTTAGTCAGTGTCAGTCCGTGTCCCCTATTCGATGTTAAAGCGAGCGATTGTGCCGTGCTTCAGATTATAACGGTAAACCTTAATAAAGAAAAAATAGACAAACAAAAGATAAGTAAAGGAAAGACCCAGAGCAATAAAAAGATTCATTGTAAGAGCCTGCCCTGCCTGCGGTGAGCCTGTCGAAGCCGAGCTTGCCGAAGGGCTGAAAAGCAATCCGCCGGCAAGGATAGCACGCATGCTTTCAAAAACATAAGAGGCAGGAATTATCTTAGAAAAAAATTGTAAAAATTTAGGCAGAATAGAAACTGGATAAAAAACGCCGGAAAATACGGAAAGCACCATCGGAATCGGCCAGCCTATCCATTCGGCAGCGGGCCCTAATCGAAAAATGAGCGCCGATACGAAAATGCCCATCGCCATACCAAAGATAAAAAGTATCAAAAGAAATGGCAGAAGAAATAAGCCGATTTTGAAGATATTATAGCCAAAGGCAAGGCCGGCGATTAACAGCATAACCGAAAAGCCGCAGATGCCGGTGGTTATACTCGTTGTCACTAAGCCGGCTAAATATTCGCCGATCTTGAGCGGCGACGCAAAATAGTTTATAAAATTTCGCGACCAAATATCTTCCAGAAAAGCCATCATCAATCCGTGCTCAATGCGGGTCATAAATCCCCAAAGGATAATAGCGCCCAAGATAATATTAACGAAACTAAAAGTGTCTTTGCCCAGGCTGCCGAGGTATTTTGTGATAAAGCCCCACAGAATCACGTCTATTATTATCCACAAAAAAGTGCTGACAATCCTTGTAGGATTGCTTTTATACAAAAAAATCTGGCGAATAAAAACGGCGTAAATTCTGGCAATGTTCATATATTTTCAAAGAAAAGAGGCTCTCTGGCTACACTTATAAACAATTCTTCTAAATCTTTTTTTCCGTATTCGGCCGGCAGAGTTCGTGGATTGCCGGTGAGTAAAATCTTGCCGTGTGAAAGAAATAGAACCTTGTCGCAGACGGCCTCAATCTCGTACATATTATGCGAAGTCCATAAAACTGCGGTGTTTGTTTCGGCCACGTTCTTTTTTATTCTTTCGCGGATAAAATTTGCGACGCTCGGGTCTAAAGAGGCGGTTGGCTCATCAAGCAGCAGTAACGCCGGCTCGTTAATCAGAGCTTTTGCCAGATTAAGACGGGTTTGCTCGCCTGAAGAAAGCAGGCCCGCTTTTGTATTGGCAAAGGCTTCCAAATCAAAATCGCGCAAAAGAGATTTTATTTTTTCTTTCAGATTCTGAACCTGGTACAGCAGGCCGAAAACATACAGGTTTTGATATACTGTAAGATTGCCGGGCATCTGGGCGTAAACAGCGGCGAAATTGGTTTGTTTTACGATTTCAGTGCGGTGCTCTTTCAAATTCCTGCCGAGGATTTCTATTGAGCCGGCGGTTGGCTCAAGAATTCCCAAGATCATATTTATCGTTGTTGTTTTACCGGCGCCGTTTGGCCCAAGCAGGCCGACTATTTCGCCCGGCTTTACGGCAAATGTAACATTATCTACAGCCCTAAAAGAGCCAAATTCTTTAATAAGCCCAGCAGCTTTTAAGGTTTCGTTCATATTCCGGCGATGTAAGTGCGAAACTAATAAGCATGGAGCATCGAATTAGGAAATAGATTCCCGCTTTTGCGCTTGTTGTTAAAGTAGAGATTGCTTCGTCGCTTCGCTTCTCGCAATGACAATGAGGGTTTTCCCGTCGCCGATACGGCGACGGCTAAACAGCGGGCACCGAATCCTTTCTGTGTTCGTCCGTGTATGTCAGTGTCAATCAGTGTGTGAGAAGTCAGTGTATGTCCGTGTCAAGGTAGTTCGGCGCCGCACCAGTAGCGAGAAGTATTTTCGTCAGCACTAAGCCAATCTGCGCGGCCATCGAAGAAAAGATTGTTACAGCCTTTGCCGCGATGCCGATCACGAGCGACCCGCCGGGTCAGGTTACTGCCGGGGGTAGTTTGCTCCGAGGCCGGCATATGCGTTCTCGACCAAACGTCCAGATAGTTCATCCTGGACAAGATGTCCAGCTCGTATCTGTTGCGGACCACGGGACGCCAATTACCAGCCTCGTTATCGGCCATATAAATCCGCTGGGCGGGCGACTTGACAGAGCCGAGCTTGGTCGGCTCATCCTTTTGTTTTCCCTGTTTATCGCTGGTCAGAGCTGGGTCGTCCATATCCCAGGCGTTAACAACGTAATCCACCGTCTGCTCGGCATTGCTGTGGCCGAATTGCCCTACTCCGTTGCGAGGAAAGGACGGGCACTGGTACACATCAACATCGCGGTAATCTTCGATTCGTTTGTATTCATTGCCTAAGTACGGAATAAATGCCAGTATCCATTTGACCTTATGGTCCACCGCCCGCGGGATAAAATCGTTATTTTCAAGGGCGTACTGGTGCATGGCAATGCCGATTTGCTTGAGGCTATTGAGGCAGTAAACGGCCCTGGCCTGCTTCCTGACCCGCTGCAGTGCCGGCATCAATATCCCCATCAGCAGCGCAATAATAGCGATTACCACCAAAAGTTCTATCAGCGTAAATCCTTCTCGTTTGTGCATTGCTATATATCACCTTTTTCTAAAAAATGAATCCACTCATAATTATACACGCTCTTAGCCGGAATTCAATAAAAATAAATTTGCCACTCTCCCTGCCTTCGCGGGGGCAAGCCCGCCTTACGTCTGGCGGGCAAGCCCGTCCCCGCAAAAGCGGGGAGTCGCGGCTCTAACTTATGGTACGTGTAATTGCGGGTTATTTTTTCCGTATTTTTTTGAACAGGTTCGTCACCTTGCCACGGTATTTGCCTGGAAGCAAAGACAAGAACTTACGCTGAAGCAGTATCCGCAGTCCCAGAATCTCTAATCCGATAAGTGCAAGCCACGTCATTGCTTTTGACAACCAAACAATACGCAGTCCCAGGATCTCCAATCCGATAAGTGCAAGCCACGAGCCGGGGGAAAACGGTGTCAGCGCAGCCGCCACACCGAGGATGATTAACACTATGCCCAGGATTATTCTAAGAGGCCTTCGCATGTTCTCCGTAACAAAACCCCCAAGCAGGCTTGGGGGCTAAACAAAGGACATCGACTGTGCAAACACTGTCTGGAAATCCGGCTCGTTTGCGATTTCTACGTACTCAATCTTACGGGCCAATTGTTTAGCCTCTGCCCGAAGGGCAGAGTTCAATAGAATCATCTGCGCGCCGCTACAGGCGGCATTGCCCACAAAACGTATTCGCTCTATCGGCACATTCGGTAAAAGGCCAACTCTCATAGCGCTCTGCGGCCGAATGTAATTGCCGAATGCACCAGCTAAAAGAATCTGCTGGATGTCGGCATCTTCAATGCCAAGTTTTCGCTGGAGGATTTTTGTGCCCGCTCGAATGGCAGCCTTTGCCAGCTGAACTTCACGAATATCTTTTTGCGTCAGAAAAACCGACCGCTTCCTAACGTTCGCGGCTCTATTGAGATAAAAACATAATTGTCCATCATGCTCGGTGACGCGTGCGTTCTGTTTAACAAAACGTCCGCTTGAGTCGATAATGCCTAAATCCAGCATTACCGCTACGGCGTCGATTAGGCCGGAGCCGCATATCGAGCGAGGCGAATGGTTTCCTATTACATCTAAAACTATGTCGCCGTTATTTACAACGACAGCTTCAATTGCGCCTTCAGCCGCCCTGCTGCCGCAGGTTATTCGTGCACCTTCAAAAGCTGGGCCGGCTGCACAACTGGCTGCATAAAGTTTATCCTTCGTGCCGAGAACGATTTCGCCGTTTGTGCCGATGTCGATGGCCAGCGACATCTGGTCGGCTGAATCAATATCGGTGGCAAGGGCAACGGCTGTGGTATCTGAGCCTACAAATCCGGCTATATTCTCAGCCGTGTGGACGTTACCATCGGGGTTTATGTTCAGATTTAGCTGTGCAGCAGGTATATCGTGCGCATCCAGAGAAAAGGCCTTGTATGGGGCCTGGCCGAGCTGCTCGACAGGCAATTTAAGGAAAAGATGATTCATCGTTGTGTTGCCGACAACACACATTTCATATATTTGCTTTGCATCTATAGAAGTTTGTTTGCAGAGCTTTGTAATCAGGTCATTTATGCAGTCTATTATGAGTGTATGCAGTTCAACTAATTTCTTATGGGTTTTGGCATACGCGATTCTGCTAACGACGTCATCACCGTGACAGCTTTGTGGATTTAGAGCAGCTTGTGTGGCCAAGCATCGGCCATCGACCATATTGATTAGTTTAGCCACGACGGTGGTCGTGCCGATATCGACTGCCAGGCCGAATATCTTGTCTGTAGATTCTTTTGCTCGATATTTTTCGTGGATGGTTGGACGGACGCCAAGGTACGTATCGATGCCGTGTTCGAGGATTTTCTGCTCGAAGAACCTGGAGCCGGCAGGAATTGTTACGGTAAGGTCTTTCTGAATGCGGTGTTGACAGGCAAGAACTTGCTTTGCCCCTGGCTCAAGTTTTACCATGCATTTTTTGCAGATGCCTTTGCCGCCGCAGACGCTATTTAGGATTATGCCGGCCTGGCTCGCGGCCTCGGCAAGCGTAGCACCTGCGTGAATTGAAATCCGTTTATCATCAGGCTCGAAAATTACGTTGAAATGCTTCATTTAGCGTATAGCGCATTAAATTTACGCTTAGATAAGGTGGCTCATCCACTCATTGGCTCGTTACGCACAATGCTCAAACAAACAAAAACTATCTTATTTTATGCCGTATTTTCCACTTGGTGTGTCTTTTTTTACTGCCTATTTTGCGTCTGCGTCTCGGTTTTGCCATCTATTACTCCAACAAAGCGACCAAAAATATTGCAAAATACTTTTAAGGCTTTCAAAGATATGGTAATATAAAGAAAGTAAAAAGTAAAAAGGAAAAAACAAACCCCTGATGAAACCCAGGGCTAAATATTATTTAAGGGGGTGCAAAAATGATTCAATGCAAAGATTGTGAATTCTGCCAGATGGCTCCCGACGGGCGAAGGACTTTCAAATGCGATCCGTTCGTTAATATTAAGGAGCCGGAATGCTTAGCCAAATGGCAGCTTATTCGTCTTGATATGCTGGTAGCCGGCTATCAGCAAATGCTCAAGTGGTACGGTAAATTAGCACCTCTGCAAGACAAAATAGTCAGGTATATGCAGCGCGAAATTGAGGACCTTGACGAAGCTGACCAGTGGAGGCTCGCTGAGGACGACGAGGAAGAAGAAGACGGCCTGTAGCGGACAGCAAAAACTGCCCTCTAAAATATAGACATAAGTATTGAACCGGCCAGACAAAAAAACAGGCAGATTTTCCTCATTTTTGCAATAAACCAATCCCAGATACCGTCTTTATTTATGCAAAAATGGCCAAAAATGGCAGAAAACGACGCCTTAGTCCAGATAATAATCGGCTGTAAAAACGGCGATGCTGAGTGCTTTTCACAGGTAGTTGATATGTACGCCAGCCGATGTTACGGATATTTTTACCGATTGACAGGCAGCAAAGACGTTAGCGATGAGCTGCTTAGCGCACTATTTGTCAGGCTGGTCGAAAAAATCGGCTCCTACAGAGGCGGCTCTTTTGAAAGCTGGTTGTTCAGAATAGCATCTAATATTTTTCACGACTATTTAAGGGGCAGACAAAGGCGTACAAAACTACTTGACGAACGAAAAAAACAGTTAGAGTCGCAAATTTTAGAGCCTAAATACGCCGATAGTGAAAAAATCGACAAGTTGCAGGTGCAGCTCCACAGGCTCGATGCAAATACACGAGAGCTAATAATGCTGCGGTTTTATTCGCAGTTGAGCTTCAAAGAAATAGCAGAAATCCGCTCTGAGCCTATAGGAACGACATTGTCAAAGCTGCATCGAGGACTAAAAAGATTACGCCAGTTAATGGAGGGATATTAATATGATTGACCGAAACCAAGAAAATCTGAAGGAGCTTTTCGAAAAATTTCTCAGTGCCGAAGAATCTACCAAGGCGGTCGGGGATGTTCGGAAAGCTGAGCAAATCCTCCGCGAGAATCCTGCGCCGCAGCCCGATGATATGCTTATAGCTAACATAAAGGCTGAAATTGCCATGCGCCTGCCGCTTAGAACAGCAGATGTTTTTAGGCGAATGGCTTACAAAGCGGCAGCTGTGGCGGCAGCTGTTATTATTGTGGCACTTATAAGGGTGAGCTTGTTTGAAAAGGGTAGTGAGCCTGAAAAAGCGGTGTATGCCTCAATAATACCCAGAGCAATTTGGGAAAGTGACGATATAGCTACCGACGATGCGGAGTTAGCAGTTTTGACCGTCGAGATCGAACAAATTGAAGCGGAGGTGTCAGCTTTGCAATCAGGCGAAAACGGCACCGACGGCGACAGAGCAGCAGAGGAACTACAGATGGAGCTGATAGAAATCAATAGCGCTTTTTGGAAGGGATAAGACCGATGACAATAAGTCGCGCACTTACTCTATTTTTGGCAATTGCGGTAATGGTGGCAGTATCCGGCCTGCCAGGCCGGGCTGCGCAGAAAGATAAAGATGACCAGAACATCTGGACCGAGGAAGAGCCCAGAGGGCCAGGACGAGGTCCTGAAAGAGGGCCGGGACCAGGCCTTGGACCAGAAGGAGGCCCAGGACCGGGCAGACCGAGAGGACCAGAAGGACCAGAAAGATTCGAACTGACAGATGAGGAAATCGATCGCATTATTAGCAGCTTGAAAAAGAGCAACCCAGAAAAGGCAAAGGAGCTCCTGAAGCTGCATAAAGAAGACCCTGAGAAGTTCCAGATGGAGCTAAGAAAATATGGCCGCGAGGAGTTCGGCAAAATAATAAAGGAACGTATAGAGACCTGGAGACGTAAAAGACAAGATGAGTTTCTGGAATGGTTCGGAAAAAATTACCCGCGCCAAGCAGAAGATTTAGCTAAGCTGAAAGAAACACAAGCAGATGCTTATTGGAAGAAATTTGACCTGGTTAGGGAAAAATATTGGCGCATTTTTGAGGAGGATAGGAGAAATCCTGAATTAGCTGAGGTTCTTAAAGAAGATTTGCACCTTAAGGAAAAGCGCGAGGAACTGGTTAAGAAAATCAATACTGCTAAGAATGAGAACGAGAAAACAAAGCTGATGGCTGAGTTAGAAGAAGTAGTCAGACTCAGGTACGACTTAATCATAAGGCAAAAGCAGATTAGGTATGAACAACTGCTCAAGGCACTTGAGGAATTGAGAAATCGAATCAAGCAAAGCAGAGATGAGATAGCTAAGCTGCAGGATGAGAAAATCAAAAACGAAAATGTAAAGAATCATATCAAAGATTTGATAGAGCCAGGTACCAAATTACGGTGGGACTGATTATCTGATTAATGCTTTTAGAGGATAACTCGTAATTGTTAAAAATAGAGCCTTGCAGGATTTAGCAAGGCTTTTTTTATAATTCATTCCTACGTCGCTCCAGCTCGGTAGCTTTTTTAAGTGTCCTTTTTTCTTTTGAGGTCAAGCTATGGATGCCGCAGTCGTGAACCTTCTGCAAGATGCGGTCGAGATCTAATTGTAGTCTGCGCTGCTCAGCCATTTTCCTCTCCCAGGCGCCGGTTTGCATTCTTAACTTGAATCTCTCTCGCCAGGGCTGAGAAAACACATAACCAGCTCCTGCAGCCATTCCCGCCAGATGCGCTGCATGTCCGCCGGCATTATGTGCTACGGTTATCACCAAAAGGAAATACACTGCGGCAAAACCAATCGCCGCCATTCTTATCGGTACCGGAAAGATAAAAACAATTACAACAAAGTTCGGGAATAGAATAGCACATGCGGCTAATAAACCAAGTATTGAGCCGGAGGCACCTACCATAGAACTGGCCTGCAAAAAATGAATCCCTGACAGCAGGGTATAAAATAAACCGCCTGCAACGCCGCAACTTAAGTAAAATATCAAGAACTTCTTACCGCCCCAGTGTCGTTCAAGCGTTGGTCCCAAAAAGAATAAGCCCAGCATATTAACAAAAATATGCCAGATGTCATTCGGGTCGTGCAGAAACTGGTAGGTTATCAATCGCCATAACTGTAAAATCCGGGGTAGCGAATCAGGCTCTACAGGAAACCATTTGTAAATAAAAATGCCAAGAGGTCTAATAAATATTGCCGTTAAAAATACTGCTATGTTGGTAATTAAGAGCCACCTAACTACCGGTGTGCCCCTCGGCAGGCCAAACCGCATCTGTGGCGCATACTGAAATTGCGACCGGTAATCTTCACGAGTGTAATCTCTATCGTAAAGGCCCATATTCTCACTCTATCGATTTCTGTCGTCGCCATGGCAACAACAGTTAAACAACCCCCCAATAAATTGGGGGGCTGAATAACCCCCAAATAAATTTGGGGGCTAAACTGTATAATATCATCGATTTTGCGAAATGTTCAAGTAAAAAAAACTCAAGATTCAACAGCAGCAAATTTAGGCTTCATTTTTTGAAATATTACTATCAGAGCAATACCCAAGATTGTCAGGTAAATCCCCAGGTTTTGAGAAACTGTTCCGCCTTTGTAAACTGCCCACCAGGCAAGCTCAAAGGGATTATCATCACGGAGAAACTCTATAAAAAATCTGGTGACGCCGTAAAGTATGAACATCAAGCTAAATGTGCAGCCGGGTTTGGCAAATAGCCTTTTTGTATTTTGGGCATCGCCGGCTTTTTGAGATCTGCGCCAGAAAAGATAAAGTATAAAGCACAAAACAGCGGCCATTGCTGATGAATATAGTTGGGTGGGATGGACAGGCAAACAGCGGTATTTGCCGTTTTTTACCATGTCCTTTTGCTCGTCAGTCAAATCTTCATACGGTTTTAAGCCATAGAATGTTTTGCCATTGCGCTGGTACTGGCTGAAGAATTCGTCGGGTAACGTCAGGTGTGGGTCAGGACGATTTCTTTTGGTGTCCGGATATACTTGGCTGTAATAAGCATGTGAGCCGTATGGAAACCGGACGGCCCAGAGTAGGTTCGTGGGCTTTCCGAAGCAGCAGCCATTCAGGAAGCAGCCGATTCTGCCGAAAGCCAATGCCAGTATCAGGCCGACAGCCAGGATGTCAAGATAACGGCGTATGGGCAGCTTGTGGTAACGGAGGTAGAAGATGATGATAGTGATGGCCAAGATCACGCCGCCCAAAAGCTCATAGCCTCCCAGCCAGATAGCAAAGACAGAAAGCGGTCCTCGTCCACGGAATTGGTCGAAATGATGCGCTACATAGAATACGCGGGCCCCTACCACTCCGGCTATCAATGAGTAAAGGGCGGCATTAGTAATGAGCCGAGGATCGGGCGTAATATTTCGGCTGAGGCGTCTTATCAGTGACACAGCCGCCAGAAAGCCGACCACCATCATCAGGCCGTAGCTCTTTACGGTCAAATGAACAAAAGGTATCTCGAAAAGCTCAGGATACATCTTCTCGATTCTTGATGCTGGATTCTCGATGCTCGGCGAGTATCAAGTATCGGGTATCGAGCATCGAGTATTTATTTTGTTATTTTCGTCGAGAATAATAATTTTGGGCTTGAGTTTCTTTGCCTCTTTCGGCGTGCAAAAGGCGAAACTCAAGACGATGATAAGGTCTTTTGGCTTAATCAGATGAGCCGCTGGGCCGAGTATCACGATTTGGCCAGAATCAGCTTCGGCAGGAACAACATAGGTTTCCAGCCTATTGCCATTATTTAAATCAGCGACCAGAACCGACTCGTAAGGCAAAATACCCGCAGCTTTCATCAGCTTAGAGTCTATAGCGATACTGCCGGCGTAATGCAACTTCGCATCAGTAACCGTCGCACGATGTAATTTGCTTTTTAACAACTTTAGGTAGAACCACATGATATTGGCATACAATAACGCTAATTTTCAAGGCCAAAAGGGCTTTTTGCCGATGAATTATCAGTCCGATAACTCATTTTGGCAAGGAGATTGCCCATGGCCCAAAACTG